>BNJV01002625.1_pt1 | contig 295396 bp, 348 predicted proteins | sample 8540591 | NCBI WGS metagenome assembly BNJV01 (sample SAMD00202457, study PRJDB9452) | human saliva metagenome | host: Homo sapiens | reverse complement strand
GAATAATGGAGAGGCTTGATTTACCTTCAAAATAGCGATTCTACAGCAGTTTAGCAGGAACAAAATAGTCTAAAAAAAGGGTGTATCTTCGTTTGATTCCCCCTAAATCCCCCGAAAAGTTAGTTAAAAAAATTTTTGACCAACATTTTTGGAGGGATTTTTTTATAATAAAAAAAGTACAAAAGTATTTTAATAGCACGTAATTTTATTTTTTTCAAATGTAAAAAAATATATATGATTTCTAGAGTAAAAATTTTATGATGTAAATGACTTATCTATCGGTTTCTATTTTCCAAGAATTCAAGAAATTTTTAGATGCTTATTTATCGAATTCTTATAGCCTAATTTCTTTTTTTGGAAGCCCTTGAATTTTATAATATTATCAAATTCATAGAAAATGAGGTTTTTTTCAATTGACTGGTCGCTAAGCTATATTGAAGAAATAAAGAAATCTCTTCCTTCGATGATTCAACTACAAAATAATTATTTTGGTTCTGCTCCGAAAGATGAGATTTTTAAATAACATAAAACTTCTACAAAGCGAATATAACTATCGTGAAGACTTTTTTTGAGATATTTACATTATTTAACTATGGTCAAAAAAATTAGTGAAGTAGAGTTTGTGCAATATTTTATAGAATCCAATCTACATTTATGTCATCTCTTAAAAAAATACCTATTTTCTAAAAAGTATCCTACTTTCATTAAGCAATTTTTTTCTGAGTTCACCCTCTCATCTTGAAATATTACTCGATAATTTTGTAGATTCAAATTCATGTAAAAATGTTATCCCAAGTAATATCACAAATTTAGAGTGGAATGATTTATTTGAAAAAAATATTTGTGACCCCTGATGTGAATATAAATTATTTAAAAATTTTTAAGAAACCCTATAAAAGGTTTCGATAAGAATAGATACTTTCAACTTACAGATAAACAAAAAAACTGTTGATTGACAAAAAAATTCAAGAATTTAATTCTAGTTTTAATGATAAGGATTTTTGGAATTCAAGTTGATATTAGAGTATATACAAAGAAGGAAGCGTACTATTACGCAATTAAAAAGAGTAGGGAGCTTCATATTGAGGAAATTGAAAAAGGTTTGTATAATCCTATTGCAGTCGCAACAGGTGGAGCTAGGCCAAAACAATATGAATATACATTATCAACTTTTATAGATAGTGCTAAACTTTTTGAAAAACATAATTTTCAAAATATATTAGACTATTTTTGTAAAGACTTTGAACTGAGCACAAGTGTTGGTACTTTTGCATTAGCAAGCTTTCCTCAATTAGAGATGGGGGTACTTGAAAGAACGTTAGGCATTTCGACTAGAAATCACTATAAATTTGGTTTTTACTTCTCAGTCAAGCATCAACTATACGTGATGAAACTGATTGCTTTATCAAAAATACTACAGAAATTCAGTCTAAGAATTGAAGATTTCATTACTTGGTTTTTCGATATTTTCCTGACTAATCAGTACGGTATTGATTGGATACATTTTGATGTGCCTTCAATTTCAGAAACAACGGGAAATAAAACAGCAACACTTTTTAGAATCGAAGAATCATTAAGAAAACAATACAAATTATTGAGTGAAGAAGGGCTTATTGATGTAAATTTATATAATATTACTTCTACTCCTTCAATTGAATCTTTGCAGAGTTTTACTAAAAAGAAAATACTTCTCAATGAATAATTCAGATAATAATATTCAACAGATTGTTAATTTATTATTCTCTGACCAAAGTCCTATTCATTTTATTAATGAGGAATACAAAGGAAGCAACTTTAAGGAATTAATTTCACAACAATGCTTGAGTTATGCAAATTTTCATGAATATCAAATAGATTACATAAAATTACTAATAGATGCTGGAATTTGCCAAAAATGATACAGGCGTTATATCTTTTTAAAAGATATGTCCCAAATAAGTCTTTTTAGAAAAAAATATTCTTATATGGCTCTGTTAATAGTATATCTTTATCTGAATCTGAAAAAAACTCAGTGCTGATAGGATGCTTGATAATGGATGGTTAATATTTTTCGGATACCTTATTTTTCAATTCAAGAAATTAATTATTTGAATTTTTGTCCTAAATAACAAATCATATGACAATAGCTGGGGAATCAGAAATAAGTATTTGCATGGAGTACCTATTTATGATTCTATTCAGCAATATGAGTATGAATATCATCTCATTCTGCTCATATTAATTTTCTATATTATCAAAAATAAATGAGGAACTCAAACATCGTAGTTATTGCTAACCAAATTCATTCACAAATAATATTCTACTGATTAACCATCGGAGCTTTTTATGACTACAATATTCTTTTTCATGGCAATCTGACTTACCGAATAAAAACAAATAGAAATTTAATTGAGAATTCTATAAAATTAGCATTGAAAAAAATGAACCAAGATTCTCCGTACTCTCTTATCACTGAAATTGACAGAGATACAAAAAGGTGTTCTAGGTAGTCCAGATATTGTTGATTCAATATTAACCAAAAATTGATAAGTGTGGCCTATTTATAGCAGATATATCAATTATAAACAGTAGTTTAAATGGTAAAAGAACTCCTAACCCTAACGTATTATTTGAATTAGGATATGCAGTAAAGTGTCTAGGGTGGGATAGAGTTATTTGTGTGTTCAATTCTGATTTTGGCGATGTTTCAGAACTACCTTTCGATTTACGTAATAGACGAATTCTAACTTATGAAACATCCAATATTTCCGAAACAAGGAAAAAAAGTTAGCTGATATATTTAAACAAATAATTGATAAGAATTACTATACTTTAGAACAAATCCAAGAAGTTAGTGACTTTTTATAGTATAAAAAAATCTATTCATGCTTTATTAATATCATATCAAGAATTATAAAGGTTTTTATATGGAAGTGAAACTGTCTGCTCTTTTGAAGCAATTACTAATGTTTTTAAATATGACTCCTACAGAAATAAATAGACTACTTTCGCATGAATTGCTGGGTTTTAACTTATTTACAAGCTATGACGAGCAAATTAAAATATTAACAAACGAGTTAGATAGAATCACCTCTATTAATATGTTTAACACAAACCTGTATGTACCCATTATTAAATTAATTAAGGAATTAAAAATCCCATAATCTTTTTATTAATAGAGAACATTTTTGAAAAATTTTAAAGTAAATACACCCATTATGAATGACTATAGTATCATTCAAAAATAGTGATAATAACGAAATTCCAAATAGATATGCTCTAGGAAAGAAAAATTGATGCCAATAGAGCAAAAAAATCGTAGATTTCACCGATATTAAAACGAACTGACCATGTTAAATTTGCTTTTAACTCACTTCTGTTTAGATGTAAATACATATAACGTTTACTATAATCATTATGTTTGTATTCTTAAATATATCAATGAGTTTATTAGTAATAATGATGGGAAATTTTTTTAATTGACAATACAGAAATATTAAAAAAATGTAAAAAAACTGTAATTAGATGATTAATATAAAATATTACTTACAAACTTACAAGAATAGAGCCTGATAGATTACATATCAAGCTCTATTTTTTTTGGTTTATTCTATTTACTTAATGTTACTGTTTCACCACTATCTCCTGCTAAATCAGGCATTGTTACAGAATCTCCAGAAACTGAATATTTCAGCTCAGTACCATTGTTATCACTGATAATCTGTTTGTCTGTATCAATAGCTACTTTCTCGGAATAGAGGTACTTCACATTATTGCCTCTCTCTGAAAGGAGATTGATATTAAATATGTTTTCATCACCACTTACTTTTAGTTCGTAATGCAATGTCAATTCTTCGTCTTCGAATCCCATTTCAGAACCATCAATACCGCTTTTTTCGTATGAATATGTTCCTGATAGCTGATTATCATTAGTACTTGTACAGTGGTGCTGATAAAGAGATAGCTCAACTACTTACAAATGCAATTATCATACAAACCGCATCAGAAACAAGAGTAAAATTTAATTGAAATCAACATATGAAAAAATCAATCCCCCCGAAAAATCCCCCCATTGAAGTATATAACCCTTCTAAACCCTTGATTTACAAGGGATAGGGATATACCAGTCTCAATTGAGTGGGAGTAAAAAAAGGTCCAGTGGACCTTTTTTTCACGAGCTTTAAAATAATAGAGCGAGTTTAAGGTCCGGGTGACCTTGATTCACGAGCCTAACATAAAATATCTAATTAATTATAAAAATAGGAAATCATTAAACACACAAAAAGCACTCTGACTTATTGTCTGCAGTGCTTTCGTGCTATTTTTAGCCAACTAAACCACTAAAGAATTTGACAATGGCATTCCAGATTGCTCCGAAGAAGCCAGCAATGGCATTCCACGCATTTGTGAAGAAGTTTCCACTGTCTTTTAGAATAGCATTTGTATCAAAATTGAGATTGATATTATTAAAGGTATCGCCTGCCTTGTCTACGATACTATCTTTCAAGTCCGACAAGGTTTTAGTAAAGCTTTTGCTACTGATAACACTACTCTTTGAGAGGTTGACTGCGAAATTCACGATCAAATTAATCTGATCACCTGTCACAGTTGTATCCAGCTTATAATTTTTCAGGATTTCTTCGACGATCTTTCGAATATCATCCTTGCTTAAATCCTGATTGTTCTGTTTGGCATTGGCTACTGCTGTTTTAATGTCGGTCAATGCTACGTTTAACTTATCCGCATCGAAGTTTTTCTTACCCGCGTTTTCTTCATTGATTCCGGATAGAGTCTTTAACTCTTCTTGGGCCAGATCTTTGCTTTCTTGAGAAACCTTGGCACCATTTTTCTCAAGCGAGTAATAGATCCCAGCTAAAGCACTTTCTCCAGTCACTTGTATAGGTGAAGCTACTGTAATTTGAGCATGCTCCAATCCAAGTGTAACGGCTGCATTACGATACATATCTGCAGTGACCTTGGTGATGTTTTGAGGCGTCACGATATTGACTTCTAGTGGCTTATTTTTGCCTAATTTTTGAATTTTAACAGAGGAATAAAGTTCCAAACTATCATCGTTCGCAACGTTCATAATCGAAGAATAAACCTCTGGTGTCATGGTCTTCCACTCCTCTTTATCTTTCGAACTATCGTAGTTCAAGAGACTTAAGGTTTGTTCGATTTGACTTTGGTCCAGCGAATAGCCCAAAACATAGTCTGGCTTGACATAGGTTTCATCAATGACTTTCTGCACATTGCTATCTGCAAAAACACGTGGGACAGCTGTCAACAAGGCCAAAGTCGTCGTTACAAACAGTGCAATCTTCTTTAATTTCATCTTTTTCTTCTTTCTAACTCAAATCAACTCTGGGCATCTCATATTACCTTTCTCACCTCACTAGAGATGAAAAAAGAAGTAAATAAAGAGATTACCCACTTCGATTTTCATTATACAGTTGATTTCTTAAAACTAGCTTACAGTTTTTTTAAGAATGCATGACATTTTTATTATCCCTCAAAATCGGAGGCAGAACTGATCAGCTAAAAAAAGAGCCAATCGGCTCTCTGGAAAATGATTAAAACCATGAAAATAACTTCATAATCGTCATATTGGTTTCTACCAAACGGGAATAATAAATATTGCCACCATTAATGTAGAGTTCCATCCCGTTTAAAAGAGAGATAGGGTGGAGGTAAAGATAAGTTTCACCGGTTACATTGCCAAGACTTGGTGCCACTACATCTCGTGAATAAGCGCGGGCCAACTCGAGGGAATTTGTTCCACCGTGTTTTGCGACGTAATCGATGTAGTCTTTCCCAAAATTATAGGCTTGAACCGCTGTCCAGCTATCAACGCCTTTTTTCTTGGCTTCTTTAACTCATCTGAAAGAGTTTGAATTCCTTGGCGAATGCTGGCCTTATTATCACTAATAGTATTGGTCTCACCACTTGCACTCTCACTCGCCTGCATGACATCGTCCTCTCGGCCTTTGGTCTCCGTATAGATCATAGCAAGAATGAGGTTTTCATTGGCCGTGGTGTCCTCCTCAGCAAGGACTTCTCTAACCAGGGAGCGGTACTGCATGACTTGTTTGACATCATGGTGGATCTGAACCCCCTTGTAGATTCCAAATATTAGTAAGATGAATAAGAAGATCTTCACTATACGTTTAATCATTATTTACTCTGTATATCCTCAATATTTTTGATCAGAATAGAATAGGTCCCGTTATCGTTTAGAATAAATTCAACAGATTCGGCATCCTCATAGACATTATTCGGAACGATCAGTTCAATTCCATTCGACAATGACAATTTCTGATTTTCGAACTTCTTCAACTGGCGACTTGCATCAATTTCTTCAAAGGTGACAGGCTCTGGTACAGCTTCTTTGACTTGGTCAATAAAACTGAGGCGAGCTGTCAGATTGTCGTCGAAGAGATCATCCGCTAATTTCTCAGGAGAGAGTTTATTTTCTTCCTCAATATGGTTAAAAATAGCTGATTTAACCTTTGATTGAAATTGAAAATCATCTGTGTTAAAGCTTTCCGCAATCTTTTGGGCTGTTTTTTCTAGTGCCTTGATCGATTTTTTAGGAGAGATCTTGGGTTGCGCCTGCAACAGATTCTCAGAAAAATAGTTCAAGAAAGTCCCATTGTACTTGATTCGTTTTTCAATCAAGTGGTATTTGCGGCTTGAAGATTGATGACCAAAGCTTCATCTGCACCAGTCCCAAAACCAGGTAGATTATTTTGCGTCAGCTTAATCGGATTGTCCACTTCACCGCCAAGATGCGTCAGGGTTTCCCGTAAGGCGATCCGAAGAAAGGCAAAATGGTCCACCCCTTCTTTTGAGAATTGAATGAACACCAAATCGTTGGTCTTTTGATTCTCAGAGACGACAAATTCTTCCTTCCAGCGATTCGCTACTGCGACCGAAGTTTCTATTAGGTCATCTGAGATCATCTCAAGAAAAGGATTGTCCTCTTCGAAAATACCGGTCCTGGCTTCATCCGAATAGACCCGTTCAATCTTCTTACGCAAGTATTCCTCAATTTTAGGCGTGATATTGAGAAATTTATCTGCCAGATAGAGATCGGTATCGTCTGGGCTAAATTGATGAATGATGGCTTTTTTTACGTAAATATCCATAAGATGGTTTAGTCCTCGTAAAGTGGAAAGGCGTCTGTCAAGGCTTTAGACTTGGCTACGCACTTCGTCTAATACTTCTTGATTATCCGCATTCTTCAGCGCTTTGATCATGAGTTCAGCAACGGTGCGACTTTCTTTTTCACCAAAACCACGGGCAGTGATGGCAGCTGCACCAATCCGAATCCCACTGGTCTTAAATGGAGACAAGGTTTCATAAGGAATAGAGTTCTTGTTGAGGGTGATATTGACTTCATCCAACAAGTTTTGCGCCACTTTCCCATTTTCAACAACTTTAGTGACGTCGACAAGGAAAAGGTGGTTCTCTGTTCCGCCTGAAATGACACGGAAATCAGGATCTTGCAAGAAGACATCAGCCATGGCCTGACTGTTCTTAATCACGTTAGCTGCATACTCTTTAAAGGCAGGATCCAGCGCTTCTTTGAAGGCGACAGCTTTGGCTGCAATGACATGCTCCAACGGTCCTCCTTGAATACCAGGGAAAATAGCAGAGTTAATTTTCTTAGCCAATTCCTCGTCATTGGTCAAGATTAGGCCTCCACGAGGTCCACGAAGGGTCTTGTGAGTGGTCGTAGTCGTGATATGGGCATAAGGAACTGGACTTGGATGAAGACCTGCTGCCACGAGACCAGCGATATGGGCCATATCAACCATGAGCTTAGCTCCTACTGCATCTGCAATCTCACGGAATTTTGAGAAATCAATAATATGAGAGTAGGCTGAGGCACCAGCAACGATGAGTTTTGGCTTCACTTCTTGGGCTTGTTTTAAGATGGCGTCAAAATCCAAGAGCTCTGTTTCAGGATCTACACTATAGGACACAAAGTTATAGGTTTGACCAGAGAAGCTCACAGAAGCTCCGTGCGTCAAATGCCCACCGGCAGCTAGATCCATCCCCATGACGGTATCACCAGGCTCAATCAAGGCCATATAGGCAGCACAGTTTGCCTGACTTCCTGAATGCGGTTGAACGTTGGCAAATTTAGCACCAAAGATTTCTTTGGCCCGTTCGATCGCGAGACTTTCGACCACATCGACAACATCTGTCCCGCCATAGTAACGACGACCAGGGTAGCCTTCGGCATATTTATTGGTCAGAATGGACCCTTGAGCAGCCATCACTGCCTTAGAGACAACATTTTCAGAAGCAATCAACTCAATATTGTTTTGTTGACGCTCTTCTTCTTTAGCGATCGCATTCCATAGGTCTGCATCATAGGCTTTGTAATCTTCTTTATCAAAAATCATGGGTCTACTCCTTTATAAAAAATTATTTATGTACATTATCACTGAGGAAGTTCATCTTCCTCAAAAGAAAGCTCCGGCACTTGTGCAAGCAAATCAGCTTTTGTAATAGAACCTTGCCGCAAAATCCTGGCTTTGGAACTAGAGATATCCAAAATAGTTGAATCTTGGCCTGTCAGAAAGTCATCATCCTCTATACCAGGAACCACTTGATCAAATTCGCTTACAATAGCCTCATACTTTGTTCCACTTGCATGACCTGAAAGATTGGCAGAGGGACCAACCAAAGGGCCGTATTTACGAATTAAATCCAATGTCTTTGGGTGAGCCGGTATACGGAAACCAACTGTATCCAATCCTGAATGAATCCAGTCAGGTACCTTTTCATTTGCCTGAAGAATAATAGTCAGAGGCCCTGGTAAAAATGAATCAATCAGTTTTGTTAAATAACTAGGTTGATTTTTCGAATAAATTCGAATCGTTTTTTCATCGGCTACATTTAAATTCAGAGCCTTGTCTCTAGGTCTACGTTTTAATTCGTAAATATAATCAACTGCCTCTTGGTCCAAAGCTTTAGCAAAAATACCATAGACTGTTTCAGTTGGCAGAATAACCGCACGGCCTGCTTCTAATTCTTTCTCAATGTTATCCATTGTCTACTACTACCATTCTTTCTTGTCCAAATTGGTCTTTCAGAACTCGAACTCGTTTGTCAGGAAACGCTTCTCGAAAGAGCTCTTTTACTTTGGCTCCTTGCTTATAGCCAATTTCTAGATAGATCTTTCCGTCTGGTGTTAAAACACTTGGTGCTTGCTGGGCAATCTTTTCGTAGATAGCATATCCATCACGATCCGCAAAAAGAGCTAAGTGGGGTTCAGAGGCTAAAACATTGGCTCCGACTTCTTCTACATCATCGCGAGAGATATAGGGAGGGTTGGACACTATCAGGTCATAAGGACCTTCTAGTTCGTCCAGTACATCTGACGACTTGAATTCAAGGACAGCTTCTAATTGCTTGGCATTTTTTTGAGCCAGGGCTAAAGCCTCTTCTGAGACATCACTAGCTTGAACCTGCCAGGTAGGTCTAGCAAGGGCTAAGCTAATCGCAATGGCCCCACTTCCTGTACCAATATCCAGAACTCGTAAGGCTTTCTCATCGTTTTCTTCGAGAATGAGAGCCACCAACTCCTCTGTCTCTGGTCGTGGAATCAGCACGCGCTCATCAACTGTAAAAACATGGCCACAAAATTCTGCACTCCCAATAATATACTGGGCAGGGACGTGATGTTTCAACTGCTCAAAGATGGATTCAAGCAAGGCCTGATCCTCTACTTCCACTTCTTTTTGCAAAGCAAGGACAAAGTCTGTAAAGGTCCAGTTTTTTAAAGCTCGATACGCGAAGGAGAGGCTTTCTGCTTCCTCTCCAACGGCTATTAATTCTTCTTCATACTGGGCTAATAATGGTCCCAACAACATTATTTGTTCAACTCTTCTAATTTTTGTGTTTGATCATACAAGACCAAAGCATCGACCACTTCATCCAGTTTACCAGATAAGATGGTATCCAGTTTTTGAAGGGTCAAGCCAATCCGGTGATCGGTCACACGGTTTTGAGGGAAGTTGTAAGTCCGGATCCGCTCTGAACGGTCACCAGTCCCGATAGTTGACTTCCGCTCAGCGTCTTGCTCGTCTTGGGCAATCTGAGCAAAGTGGTCAGCCACACGCGCACGGATGATCTTCATGGCTTTTTCGCGGTTCTTCTGTTGTGTCCGTTCTTCCTGCATCTCTACCTTGATATTGGTTGGCAAGTGGACGATACGAACGGCTGTAGCGACCTTGTTGACGTTCTGTCCACCCGCACCAGATGCGTGGTAGATGTCAATCCGAAGGTCTTTTGGATCAATGTCATACTCGACTTCTTCGATTTCTGGCATGACCAGAACTGTGGCAGTTGAAGTATGGACACGACCTTGGCTTTCTGTCACTGGAACCCGTTGCACCCGGTGGGCACCAGATTCATACTTGAGTTTCGAGTAGACTGATTGACCAGAAACCATGGCTACGACTTCTTTGATCCCACCAACGCCATTGTAGGAAGCTTCCATGACTTCAAAGCGCCAGCCTTGGCTTTCCGCGTATTTTTGGTACATCTGCAAGAGGTCACCAGCAAACAATTGGGCTTCGTCTCCTCCAGCTGCTCCACGGATTTCCAAGATAATGTTCTTGTCATCGTTTGGATCTTTTGGAAGAAGTAAGATCTTCAATTTTTCTTCGTACTCTTCTTTTTCAGCCTTAGCATCTTTTAGCTCTTGCTTGGCCATTTCTTCCAAGTCCGCATCGCCGCCTGCTTCCTTAATCATTTCCTCAGCGTCAACAATGTTTTGAAGGACTTGCTTGTACTCTCGGTAGGCTGTCACCGTATCACGCGTGGAAGCTTCTTCTTTTGAAAGCTCCATAAAGCGTTTGGTATCAGAGACCACATCTGGGTCACTCAATAATTCTCCTAACTCTTCGTATCGGTCTTCTACAGCTTGTAGTTGATCATAGATATTCATGTTTGCTCCTTAATTCTTGATTGTTAGATCATAGATTGCTACAATTTCGTCTTCTATGACTTCGCCAGTTTCTTTAAATCCATAATGGAGATAGCAAGATCTCGCTTGATTATTTTCCGGTTCATAAGATAACCAAAGACTTGTTGCTTTTCCAGCTGGCTCTGTTCGAACAAAGTCAATGACTGCATCCATAGTCGGTTTAAAATAGCCTAAAACTTGAAATCGTTTATCGATCATAAAACGAAATAACAAGTAATTTCCCTTGCTGATCCCAATTTTCTGGTCATAGGCAATCATAACAAAACCAACTAATACTTCCTTATCATAAACTGCTAAGGGAGCTATAAAATCACCATTTTTATCATATACATAGGCTTCAGCTAAACTAATGGAATTGGATGCAATAAAATTCCTTTGGTTTGGATGAACTTCTAGATTTAAAACGTCAAAATAATTCTCTATTGTAATATCTTTTAAACAAATAGACATTATTATCCTTTCTAAAACGTTCTAGACTCTTTCAGTTGGTATATCTGGATTAAAATAATGTTTGCGGCAAACGGAGATATAGGTCTCGTGTCCACCGATCTGGATCTGCTCTCCATCATAGACAGGTTTACCCGCTTGGGTACGCAAGACCATGGTTGCCTTGCGGGAACAGTATTGGCAGATGGTTTTGATCTCCTCGATCTTGTCGGCTAACAAGAGGAGATGTTTGGAACCTTCAAAGAGTTCATTTCGGAAATCATTTGAGGCCAAAAGCCATAACCGGCACATCCAGTTCATCCACGACTCTTGCCAAGTCATAGACATGGTGACGTTTCAAAAACTGAGCTTCATCGATCAAGACACAGTAGGGTTTGATTGCTTGGTTTTTAATAAAGCCAAAGATATCAGTATCGTCTTCAATTGCAATAGCTTCCCGTTTCATACCGATCCGGCTAGAAACCACTCCTACTCCATCTCGTGTATCGATTGCTGAGGTCATGATGACGACGCTCTTGCCTTGCTCTTCATAATTATGGGCCACCTTCAAAATCTCAATGGTTTTCCCCGAGTTCATGGTCCCATATTTATAATATAATTGTGCCATTTTCCTTTTGTTCTCTCTAAAATGTGTTTCATTATCATTTTACCATAATTTTGCTAAGCTTTGTATCCCAAAATGTGATAAAATAGTCCTATAAAAAATTTAGGAGGTGGCCATATGCCATTTGTACGAATTGACCTATTTGAAGGACGCACCTTGGAACAAAAGAAAGCCTTGGCCAAGGAAGTAACCGAAGCTGTTGTCCGCAATACTGGCGCTCCTCAGTCAGCTGTTCACGTTATCATTAATGATATGCCTGAAGGAACCTACTTCCCTCAAGGTGAAATGCGCACCAAATAATGGTTCCACTAAAAAAGCCTTTCTTGCTTGTGATATCACATAGCAGGAAAGGTTTTTTCTTATTTTTCTTGGGCTTGACGTTCTGCTTTCCGTTCTTCGAATTCTTCGTCACTCATCAAGGTTCCACCGACATTGGCTGATTTGGCAAAGGCTGTATAGCGACGCAACCAACCGCTGGAGATTTTTGATTTGAAAGGTTTCAAATGTTTGCGACGTTCTGCAAGAGTGGCATCATCGACAAGTAGATCAAGGGTACGATTTGGTAGGTCGATCACGATTTCATCCCCGTCTTCGATTAGGGCGATATTTCCACCTTCTGCTGCTTCTGGAGAAACATGACCAATAGCAATCCCACGAGTAGCTCCTGAGAACCGACCATCCGTAATCAGTGCCACATCCTTACCAAGACCACGTCCGACAATCTTAGAGGTTGGTGCCAACATTTCTGGCATACCAGGTCCACCCTGAGGACCCTCGTAACGAATGACAACGACATGTCCCTTCTTGACTGTTCCATTGTCAATCAACTCAAGGGCTTGATCTTGTGAATCGCAACAGATGGCCTTCCCACGGAAAGTGGTCACAGATGGATCTACTCCACCGACCTTGATAACAGCTCCATCTTGAGCGATATTTCCGTAAAGGATCGACAAACCACCTACAGGTGAAATCGGATGCTCGATTGGATGGATAATTTCTTCATTTTTGATTTCAGTACCAGCTACGTTTTCTTTCAATGTTTTACCAGTAACTGTGATACGATCACCCTTAATGGCACCTTTTTTGATCAACTGATTGATAATGGCTGGAACACCACCAGCTTCATGTACATCATGCATCGTGTAAACACTTGAAGGTGCAATTTTAGAAAGATAAGGTGTCTTCTTGGCAATCTCGTTGATATCTTTGAGATCATAGTCAATCCCTGCCTCACGCGCAATAGCCAGCGTATGAAGCACAGTATTGGTAGAACCACCCATGGCCATATCGAGCGCAAATGCATCATCGATGGCTTCTTTGGTCACAATATCCCGTGGACGGATATCCTTTTTAATATTCTCTACCAATTGTTTGGCCGCTTGGCGAACCAATTCCCGGCGTTCATCTGAAACAGCTAGGATGGTACCATTTCCAGGAAGAGCAAGGCCTAATACTTCCATCAAACAGTTCATGGAGTTGGCAGTAAACATACCAGAGCAAGAGCCACAAGTTGGGCAGGCATTTTTTTCCAAGAAATCCAGCTCATCCATGCCCATATCACCAGCTTGATAAGTACCGACAGCTTCAAACAAACTTGAGAGCGTCGCCTGATGCCCCGTCATGTCAACGCCACCCTTCATAGGTCCACCAGAACAAAATACAGCTGGCACATTGGTCCGCATGGCTGCTAAAATCATTCCTGGTGTAATCTTATCACAGTTAGGAATATAGAAAACACCGTCAAACCAGTGGGCATTGATGACTGTTTCAGCAGCATCTGCGATCAACTCGCGAGATGGCAAACTATAACGCATCCCGATATGGCCCATAGCAATCCCATCATCCACACCGATGGTATTAAATTCAAAAGGAATCCCACCAGCCTCGCGGATAGCTTCCTTGGCAACATCTGCTAATTCACGCAGGTGAACATGGCCTGGAACGATATCAATATAGGAGTTACAAATGGCAATAAAGGGCTTTTGCATATCCTTTGCTGATTTTACTTGCCCTGTTGCATAAAGGAGACCACGCGCTGGTGCTCGGTCGATCCCCATTTTGATCATATCACTTCTCATCTTGTTCTCCTTCTAGTTCTTCATTTCTACCTCCTAATCTTACCACTTTGACATCAATTGTCAAGAACTTTCAGAAAATTTATAATATTCACGGTAGACAAAAAGCCTGGTTTCCCAGACTTCATTTTAGTTTGTTTGCTTTTTTTCGATCTGCCAGAGCCGAAGTTGGTAACAAATTCCACTCACGACAAGGCTAGAAATAAGACCGATCCAATAAGCATAGGGACCGAAGTTGGTCACATGATCAAGGAAAATCCCTAGAGGGATAGAGATACACCAATAACTAAAAGACACCTAATAAGAATGGAACGGTTGTATCCTTATAGCCCCGCAAAATCCCTTGAAGGGGTGCTGCAAAGGTATCAGCTACTTGGAAAAAGAGACTATAGGTCATGAAAATAGCTGTTTGTTGCACAAAGACTGGATCCTTGCCATATAGCCCTGCCAGTTGGAAGCGGAATGTATAGAGAAAGACGAGAGTGACAATGGCAAAACCAAAGGCTGTCAGCCGTCCCAAACGGCAATATTGTTTGACCACTTCTGGTCTTCCTGCTCCCAGTTCGTAAGATACGATAATCGCCATGGTACTTGAGATACTAACCGGGAAAGCATACATCAGGGTAGAAAAATTCATGGCCGATTGGTGGCTAGCAATGGTTAGTGATGGGAATTTTGCCATTAACAGACCAACCAGCGAGAAGATGATGACTTCTGCAAAAACAATTCCACCAATTGGAAGCCCAAGCCGCAATACTTCTTTCATCCCTTTAAAATCATAAGGCTGTGGCTTCCACAATTGGAAAGGTGCTACCTTGGGGTGCTTGCACAAGATCAAAACCGCAATAGCCAGCAAGACCCAGTAGGCCAGAGAGGTTCCAAGACCTGCTCCTGCTCCTCCCATCTCAGGAAAACCAAATGCCCCATAGATCAGGATATAGTTAAAACAAGCATTGAGAGGCAAAAGCAAGAGCATCAAGTACATGGATAGACGCGTCATTCCCAAGGTATCAAGGAAGGTCCGCACGATACTAAAGAGCAACAAGGGTAAGATTCCCAGAGAAAGAAAATATAAATAGCGAATGGCTATTTGGGCAACAACATTTTCTAAACCGATCTGCTTGAGAATCATGGGTGCAATGCCCCAAACAAAGCCTATTAAGAGAATAGCCATACCAAATGACATATAGAGGAATTGGTAAAAATCGCCAGCAATCCGTTCTTTATTTCCCTTGCCTAAATGATGCCCAACAATCGGCGTCAGTGCAGAGACAATCCCTGTCAGGAAAGTAAAAAATGGATTCCACAGACTGGTAGCTGTAGAAACACCAGCCAAATCAAGGGTCCGGTACTGACCGGTCATGGCTGTATCGACAAAGCTGGCTGAATAATTGGCCAATTGGTAGATCAAAATCGGCAAAAATAGACTCAAAAACAAGCGCAAGCGCTCTTTAAAGTGATAGGTTACATACATGATTCTAACTCTCTTCTCATCAAATTAGATTTTCTCCTCTTCCACTCTACTATATGTCTCCTTAAAAGTCAAAAAAACCGAAGATCCAAGGACCTCCGGTTCATGTGAGATTAGTTTTTGTTGCGGTTTAAAATAGCATTGAGAACGATCGCCAAGACACTGGCAACGACAATTCCGTTAGCAAGAACATTTGGAATCCTGTTGGAAGGCCATTAAAGAGGGTGCTGTTGTTCAAACCAACCCCTGCAGCAATCGATACAGCAGCGATCAAGAAATTGTGCTCATTGTGTTCAAAATCAACACGCGCAAGAATCTGCATCCCTTGAATCGATACAAAACCAAACATGACTAGCATCGCTCCCCCAAGAACTGGGCTTGGGATGATTTGTGCTAAAGCTCCAAACTTAGGAAGGAGACCAAGAAGAACAAGGAAACCAGCCGCATAGTAGATTGGAAGACGAGTCTTGATACCAGACAATTTCACCAAGCCAACGTTTTGTGAGAATCCAGTGTAAGGGAAGGTGTTGAAGATACCACCGAGGAGAACAGCCAACCCTTCAGCGCGGTAACCATTGCGAAGGCGCGTGCTATTAATTGGATCTTTAGTAATATCAGAAAGTGCAAGATAAACACCTGTTGATTCAACCATAGAAACTGTCGCGATGATACACATCATGACGATTGAGGTGATTTCAAACTTAGGAGCTCCAAAGAAGAAAGGCGTTGGAACGTGAACGACTGGTGCTTGAGCCACAGGTGTGAAGTCTACCAAGCCCATAGAAGCCGCAATGGCAGTCCCTGCGATCAAACCAATCAAAATTGAAATGGATTTAATAAAACCAGTCGTATAGATATTAACAACCAGAATAATGAGAATAGTCACTACAGCCAAAATCAAGCTTTGAACGGTTGGTTTTGGCGCATTATTTCCCATATTTCCAATCGCTACTGGAATCAAGGTCAAACCAATGGTTGTAATAACGGATCCCGTTACAATTGATGGGAAGAGATTGGCAATCTTAGAGAAGAAACCAGAGACAAGGATGACATAAATCCCTGAGACAATCAAGGCACCAAACATGGCACCACTACCATGGCTAGCCCCGATCATGCTGAGAGGAGCCACAGACTGGAAGGCAACCCCAAGGACTACCGGAAGACCGATCCCAAAGTATTTATTGAGCTGCACTTGAAGGAAAGTTGCGACCCCACACATGAAGATATCTGTAGAGATGAGATAGGTTAGTTGATGAGCGTTATAGCCCAAAGCTCCTGCGATCATAATCGGCACCAAAATAGATCCCGAATACATGGCCAAAAGGTGTTGCAAGCCTAGAATGGCCGCCTGTGAATGGCTTTCTTGTTTTTGCATTAGATGTCTGCCTCCTTAAATACAACCTGACCATTTTCAAAACGGTCCAAACGTGCGAGGGATACAACTGGATATCCCAACTCTTCTAACAATCCCCGTCCATCTTGGAAGGATTTTTCAATCACGATCCCAATCGCTTCGACTTGAGCACCAGCTTGTTCGATGATTTGAATCAAGCCTTTGGCTGCTTGGCCATTTGCGAGGAAATCGTCAATGATCAAAACCTTATCTGATGGATCCAAGAATTTACCCGCAATCGAAACGGTGCTGGTGACTTGCTTGGTAAAGGAATAAACCTCAGCCGTCAAGATGCCCTCATTCATCGTGATGTTTTTCGCCTTCTTAGCAAAGATCATGGGAACATCCAAGGCTTCAGCTACATAAAGGGCTGGTGCAATCCCAGATGCTTCAATGGTTACGACTTTTCGTCACACCAGCATCTTTGAACCGGTCCGCAAAAGTCTGACCAATTTCTTTCATCAATTTAAAATCCACTTGGTGGGTCAAAAAGGAGTCCACCTTGAGGATATTCTCACCTAAAACATTGCCATCTTTTAAGATGCGCTCTTCAAGTAATTTCATACTTCCTCCTACTTTTTTAAAAAATCCTCTACTTCATTCACAAAACACAAAAAGGCCTGCTAAGCAAGCCTTGAAATCTCTCTAGAAAGAGAAATAATCCCGACTTACTTATTGTTAGGTGTTCCGGCACCTTGTAGAAACATCACGCCCATTCGTGAAATAAATAAGTAATTCAATTAGTGTGCATCGCCATTCCAGATAGAATTCTTAACGATCACATAGTCAACATGTTTCAAATCTGCTAATTTTCGGCCTCCTGCATACGAGATCGAACTTTGCAAATCTTGTTCCATTTCCGTTAAGGTGTCTTGCAAATGACCCTTGGCAGGCAATAAAATCTTCTTACCTTCGACGTTCTTATAAGCGCCTTTTTGGTACTCGGAAGCAGATCCATAGTATTCTTTGAAAGACTCTCCATCAATCTCTATTGTTTTACCAGGACTTTCGATATGTCCTGCAAAGAGAGAACCGATCATGACCATAGACGCCCCGAAACGAATCGATTTGGCAATATCACCATGAGTCCGAATACCACCGTCCGCAATGATTGGCTTACGAGCTGCTTTTGAGCACCAGCGAAGAGCAGCCAATTGCCAACCACCTGTACCAAATCCAGTCTTAACTTTGGTGATACAAACCTTACCAGGGCCGATTCCGACCTTAGTCGCATCAGCTCCCGCATTTTCCAATTCACGAACAGCTTCAGGTGTTCCAACATTTCCAGCAATGACAAAGGTATCTGGTAATTCTTTCTTGATGTGTTGAATCATCCGAATGACACTATCCGCATGACCGTGTGCGATATCAATAGTGATATACTCAGGAGCATCTGCCTTTAATTGACTCACAAAGTCGTATTCGTATTCCTTAACACCGACTGAAATGGAAGCGATCAAACCTTGCTCATGCATGCGTTTGACAAAAGGAATCCGTCCCGCTTCATCAAAACGGTGCATGATGTAGAAGTAACCACCACGCGCCAACTGCTCTGCTACATTCTCATCCAAGATTGTCTGCATATTGGCAGGAACGACTGGAAGCTTGAAGGTATGCTTTCCAAATTGGACGGTTGTATCTGCTTCTGACCGGCTATTGATGATACATTTGTTGGGAATCAACTGAATATCTTCATAGTCGAAAAATAGGAAATTCATTTAACATAGATTGAAAAAAATCTCTTTTCTAAAAACTGACCTACCTATGCGCAAGCGCATCGCTACGTCTCTTGACGTTTCCTTGATAGATTATACCAAAGATACGGACCTAATGCAATGGGAATGATTTTTATAGGAAATAACGTTCGGAAATTACAAGACAAAAACCCTGTTTCAAAAAGAGAAACAGGTTTTTATTTATGAACATTTTGGAGCCAATTGTTGACTTCTCTAGCTACAATTTCAGGCGCCTCTGTATATAGTTCGTGCCCTAAACCATCTAGCAAGACTTGCTGGATCTGGGGATCTAGTTGCTTAAGAGCTTCTTTTCTCCATTCAGGCTCTTCTTGGTATCGAGGCCCGATAAAAGAGGACAGGCAGGTCTGCCAGTGGAATCTGGTAAGTCTTGATCTGACGCCGTAGACGCAATAAAGCCATGACCTTTTCGAGATCCAGATTTAATTCATATTGTTCACTCGCTGGATTCCAACGATAGCTAGCCTCTACTGCTTTTCGCGCTATAGGAGTAGGATCTGCTCCATCACCAAGTTCGGATAACACAGCTTCTTCTAAAGTCGCAAAAGACTTGCTGCTGCATGAAGGACAATGTACCTTCTAGTTCTTCTTCAAGAGGCAGGATCTTTTCCATATCCAGATAACCCCCATCCAGGAGAATCAAAGCCTGAATCTGAGGTAACTCTGCAGCTAGATAACGAGCCAAATCTCCACCCAAGGAATGCCCCAATAAACAGATCTCTTCCGCCTGGCCAATCTGACCTTGAAACCAAGCACGAAGATCGTTTTCTGTCTGAATCATTTCCCTATAGGGATCTAGAAAGGTCACAGGAAAACCTAGCTCTTCAATAAGTGGAGCCAGATGGTAGCCATTGCCACCTAAGCCGCCGATAAAATAATACTGCATGTGTTTTGTCCTAACTGTTAAAATTTTGAAAACTATAAGTGATCTTGATGTTTTTCATACCACTCTCTGTATTCTTTATACGTATCGATCGGAGTTTGCTCATTTGTCTTTGGATCGGTTGCAATAACATCTAATTTATCCTGACCAACTGGCGCAAACCAATGGCGCATATCTTGGAAAACTAGCTTCCGGATCATTGTATTCTCCTTGTCTAACTTTCTACTCTAGCTAACCCTTTCATATCTTTATAGTAATTAGAGTATTCCTTTATAAAATTTAGATTAGTGTCCTTTCTAACATCATCATCTTCATTATATGATAAATCATAATAACTTATAAAACCATACTCAGTAGTTATGTCATCTAGATTAGTATAAGGAAACGAAAAGGGGACCCATTTATATTCCGTCTTATCTTCAGGAAGTGCCTGTACGATCTTCTCACTTTCTAAATCTAAAGCGACTTCTTTTTTATCTTTATCGTTCTCCTTATTTACCAAAGAAAGAACCATATAATCCCTTCCATTATCCGAATATCCTCTTCTTGCCTGAAAGGCCAGTTTATATCTCTGATCATAGGTTTGTAAAAGTTTGACCACATCAATCGTTTTCGGTGGATTCTTCAAATGATTAAGGTCGTAGACATCAAAAGATAATTCAACCGGCTGATTAGATCCTCTACCTACAAATTTAGCATTCTTTGCAACAAAATGATTAGACGAAACATACGAACCATTAGGTCTAGTTGTCTCATAAAAAACATAGCGATTCTGAGGTCCAAAAGTTTCGATTCTTTCTACCTTTGTTTTAACAATCTGTACTTCATGTCCTTCCTTCCACTGAACATATTTAGGCCAGGCATAGGAATAAGCTAAGTAGGCAAAGAGAGCTAGCAAAATTTAACTCACAATCGCCTTAGTTCGAAAGCTGAGGGCCTTTAGGTATTTCATTCGATTAACATTCTCCTATTTATTTCAAGTTTTTAATCAATTCTCTAGTTTTTACACAAACTATTTCGATTAAACTAGGGGTTGGTATTACTCCGGCAATTCTATCTTCAAACACATATCTGTTGGTTGCAATACTTTCTGAACAGCTGCGAGAAAGGCCAAACCGTTATCAGATGGGGAATATTGGAAAGTAATATGGATGATTTTTTTATCAAAGTTGTCACCATATCGCTCCACATACTGCTTGCTTTCGAGGAAGTGAATGTAATTGTTGATTTTTTCTTGCAGAATTTTCAGATGTACTGCTTCTATCTCTTCCTGCCAAGCCACGGCATCAACGAGAAGAAGTTCTAAATGATTTTCAAATACACCAATAGAATCGAGTTCTGTTGGGTTTAGTTTTTCAGATATAGCTTTATATAACAATTCTTCAAATTCTTGATCAGAGAATAGCTCTTTAATAGATGACGGATTTACTAAAACACGAACAGGTGTTGACCTAAAATAATTTTGTCTAGCCTCTTCGTTGCTTTCCTTAGTCACCCATTCTCCGGTTTCTAAGAACAGTTCAACTTCATAAGCATCTTGTTCGGATCTCAAAGCCTTGTCTACTAATTCTTTACTTACTGGATAAGTAACCTCTCTATCTTGAAGCCCTCCTGTCATCCAGGACATTGTATAACAACCGTTTTCTTCAGTTATAATAAACCCATTTCCTTTTATTTGATTCATACTACCACTCCCCCGTTTTTTCTCTACTTTGTTAACGAGACTTGTATGAAAGCATACTTTCTCTATTTTAAAATAATTTGTTTCTCATTACATTCTGACATCTGAAAAAATTAATAGAACGAATATTTTTCTTAAAATTCTCCCTTTTTCAAGACATCTTGTAGAGTTTCAGGAGAAATCGGGTCAACCAGAACGTATTTGGCATCTAGCATATAGATGCCTTCAGTCAACGACTCTAGGAATTGTCGATAAGGAACCTCGGCTAGTTTTTCTCCATCGGCTGTCATAATGAATAATCGTGCTACTGCAACCTTACTTCCTCGATACTGTTGCAAATATTGAGGTTCCAACTCAGGGTATGCTGGTAGGACTGTCCGCGCTTCACTATTTAGATAATTGATAGGGATAATGATATCCTCACCATTTTGCTTTACTTTAAAAACTTGCTGCTCAGAGTAATAAGCATTCAACTGTTGGGTGAAGCGCAAGCGCTGGTCATAACTATTTAAGAGTTGATCATCCGGTACATGGATAATCTGCCCTAGATAGAGTTCATTGATGTAAATAGGACGTTTCACTCCCATAATTTCCACGATAGGATGATCCTTTACTTCCTTGGTCAATTCCGAAAGAGCTGATAAGAAAATATCCGTGAAATGAAAATCAAGAATGGAATCTTTATCATACTCCATGCCATCATGTTCACACACACTTACATCTAAGATAAGGAGCAAGGTTTTCAAGAACATCAAGGCCCCAGTCCAGTCAGAAGCTGTCGCCAAATCTGGAACAGATACCTGATAGGCTTGACCGTAAAAAGCTAGACGGAAACCTAAACTAGACTTCCCTTTGACTCCAAACTGAACAGAATGGAAATCCGAAATAAGAGAGTCTGCAGATGGCTTTAATCCTGCATCCTTAGCGGAAACGCTGTAACATTCAAAGAGTTCTGCTTGAAGCACCTCACCAATCCTTAGTGGTTGGTTGCTTTTTATTGTAAAACTAACTGATTTCATATTTTTCTCCTTCGGTCTACTGGCAAATCCTTTCTGCGACGTAGAATGGTTACTTCGCTAATAGGGATTTTCTCTGATGCATACATGGTCTGGCCATATTTATCATCCATTAATACCGCATCATCAGCTAAATTGTTTTCAATTAGAAATTCTTTATCAAAAACTAAGAGTCGCACATAAGAATCGGGTGCCGTAAAATCATCATCATCCCGTTTTTGACCAGCAATTGTAAATTCATGTTCTTTATACAAAACACGATCATAAACCGAATACCTCTGACTAACCTCCCTATAGGAAATAAGTTTCCCATATACCCCTTCTTCAACTTCATCTTCAAAGTTACTATAGGGAACATAGCCTTCTTCCAGCATCGCTGGATCCTCCGAAAGCAGGATGTAATCATTTATATAATTCACAAAATTAGAGTATACTTTGTTTTGATAGACTAGAAATTCTTTACGCATGCTCCCCTCCACAAACTGTCATATTAACAACCTCTATCTTCTATTCATCTTGTTTTCTTATTTCGCTTGAAATTTCAAATTCGATCATCCGATCATGATCACTCAAAATAACACCATTGAAAAATAGAACCAGATAAAGCACAATCGGTACAATTAAGAATAGCCTCAATTGGACAAAATAAGCAAATAGAAACATTGGAAGAATGAAGACAAAGAATAACAATCCGTAACCCAAGCCTTTTTGAAAAATTCGTTTCTTCATTACCAAAAATCCACTCCTTCTTTCGTTAGTTTTAATGGATTCAGTGTTTTAACTCTGCCAATATACTTTAAATCCGCCTTTTTTACTTTAAGAAAGGCTTTTAATTTCATTTTCCTAAGCACAGCAACAAACATAAATGAGAAGGTCACCGAAAGAGCCAAAGATAGTAAATGTACCGTACCTTGAAAATAGTTTGTTGCTTTAATGGTGGGGCCTAGCCAGAATTGATACGGAGTAAGTAAACGAATGAGTGCAGCTATCACAACAGTTGCTCCAAGGTATGATAGGCCTGTCCTACTTCTCACGTTTTGGCTATGTGTATGTTCGCTAAATGAATAGTTTGTTTGATAAATGTCAAAGGACTTCTTAGTAGACAGACTCCAGTTTCTTTGCACTAAGTACTCTTGATGTTGGTCTGTCACAATCAAATACCATCCTTTTTGAAGCGTCTGCTCATTTAAGGAGATATTGTAGACACGACCATTAATTTTTTGTTTACGATCCATGAAAACAACCTTTCGATTAGATGAATATTCCTTAATAATAGAGTACATTACCATTAAAGACCAATGCTCTGACTGAAATATTACAAAGACGTTTATTTTCAATAATTTTCTTCATCTTCTCTCCTATTTGATTAGTTTTTCCAAAAACAAGCCATCCTTGCTACTTCTTGTAATCCGTATTGATATATTTTTCAAAACGAAACCTTTTTGTAAAAAATCCATTTGTATAAAGTAGATAAAAAGAAAAAATCACATAGTCCATCACTAGTAACAAGAAGATACTAGGAGTTGAAAGATATAAATGCATTGAAATGAAAAACATACCAATAAATAAGATGATAAGTAAAACGATGGTTTTGTTATATTTTTTTACTTGCTTTCGAAATTCCTCATACTCATCTTTTGTCAATTCAACCTTTTCAAATTCTGTATTCTTATATAGCCGTTTATTAAACACAATCGCAGCAACAATTGAAAGAACAAAGGAAACAAGCAAGAGAACAATACTTAGGACTACGTTAGATTCAACACTTTTAAATAGACCCAATCCTAGAACATGGTAACCAATGATAGATGACAAAAATATTTTGGATATAGATGCCTTATGAGCAACTGACTTTTTCAATTCGCCAGTAGATAAATCGATATAAAAGGTATCTTCTTTATAATCTCCTAAACAAAGAAGCGATTTATAGGTATACTTCATTCCTTCTCCTTCTTATCTGCAGCCCCTTGTATATTACTCAGTCGGGTCCTCACAAACAAACCGTAAATCTATTACCTACTATCATACCGAAATACAGTTTGAAGTTCAAGTTAGTCACTAGCTAGGGAAATTAGTTAGACAAAAAGAGACCTTTGAAGTCTCTCCTTGTATTTGATCCTATCTGAATGAATAAGAAAAAAATCCACTCACTAGTAGGTGAAATGGATTGTTTCTTTATTAACGGTTCAACAAGAAATTGAACAATTTTTCGACAATTTTTACGACCAACCAGCATAAGAATCCGATATAGCTGAAATAGAAAATGAGTGACAAAATCGTAATAATCATGGTTTCCTCCTTCGTCGATTGCAAGTACTTGTCTTATTATACCTTTTTATGCAATCGAACTCAATAGAATTTTGAAAATTGTCTGATTATTCTTTTTCTTCTTTAGCTTCTTTGGTGTCTTGATCAGCTTCTTCACTGCCTTTATTGACAGCAGTCTTAAATTCAGCAAACATTTTGCCGATGGACTGGCCCAACTCAGGCAGGCGTTTTGGTCCAAAAATCAAGAGGGCGCCCAAGATGATGATGATCAATCCTGGTGCTCCAATATCACGTAAAATTCCCATTAGTTTCTCCTTTTTCTTGAATAGATGACTTTACTGATGGCGACACTGACTTCAAATAAGAGGATCAAAGGGAGTGTCATGGCCAAGTCACTAATAAAGTCCGCTGGCGTCAACACGACGGCTAAGACCAGCAGGACAAAGTATGCGTAACGTCGGTAGGTTATTAAAAACTGTGGTGTCAAGAGCCCAATCGAGGTCAGAAAGCGACCAAAACTGGTAACTCGAACAAGACCCCTAAAGGCAAGGTGGTGTGCCATAAGAAGGTTAGATAATTTTGTGCCGTCAATTGGGTATCAAACAGCCCTTCTCCCAAGCGCATCAAGACATCTAAAATAGCTGGACTAACAAAGAAATAACCAAATGCAAGCCCCAGTACAAAGCAAATAAAGCTAGCTGGGATGTAAGCAAAGACTGCACGCGCCTCCTTCTCCTTCAAAGCCGGCCTTACAAATTGCCAAATCTGGTAGACAATAAAGGGCAAGGTCAGGCTAAAGGCTGTGAGATTAGCCAGCGATACATAGATCCAGAGGATATCATTTCGGTCCCAGTACCAGCAGTTTTTGATGCAGGCTAGCAGTCAAGGCTTGATAGAGTTCTCCACCAAATACAAAGGCTACGATGAAGACGATAATATAACACAAGACCACCGCGATCAATCGTTTTCGAAATTCGACCAAATGTTCAACAATGGTCATTTCATCTGCTCTACTCTTTGCCATGTTGTCTCACCGTAACGAGTGCGATCAAGGCCACAAAGATACATTGAGGAAGAAGAACTTCCCAGCTTGGATAGATCCCCGCCCAATCGATGGTAGGAAGTCCATTGACCAAATGACTCGGTAGGATATTGGTCAACTGCAGGGCGTGGATGCTGACACCAAGCATCTTGAAGGCCAAGGCGTAAATCAACCATGTCAGAATGAAAAAGATTCGATGAGGTTGGATAGCTTGACTGGCCTTGGTCATCGCCACTGCAATGATGATGAGAACGGCTATGGCAAGCCCGATTCCTAGTATGAAATGAGCGGTTGTAATTCGTGGAATGATCCCAACATAGAAGAGAATGGTCTCAGCCCCTTCACGAAAGACTGCTAAGAAACTGAGGGCAAACATCGAGATAAAGCTTCCTGTAGCCGTCACTGTCTTCATCTGACGGTCCATAAAGGCATTCCACTGTTTCACAGAGGACTTGCTATGGAGCCAAATTCCGATGAGGATCATCATGACCACAGCGAAAATCCCAACGCCACCTTCAATGATTTCCCGGTTAGACCCCGAAGTAACAGCTGGAAATGCTACTTGAAGAATAAGAGCGATCGCTGCACTGGCAAGAACACCAGCAATGGCTCCACCGTAGACCCATTTGAGTCCTTTCCTCATCTTAGCAGCCTTAAGGGTCGTTACAAGCGCCATGACGATCAGAAGGGCTTCAACTCCTTCACGCAGAAGAATCAACATGGCATCAAAAGCGTTGTAAGAAGCTGTCGTATCGATCGCAGACAGGTCTTGGATCAAGGCCTGTAATTTATCTTGATAGGCCTTTTCTTTCCCCTTGACCATAATAACCGGGGATTCACTTTCTACGCGCGTGTAGAGACTGGGATTGGTCGTGCTGACATCTCCCTCGATGGTTGGCCAGATCGTGATGAACTGCTTCATAGTCGCTGCTGCAGATTTGTCGTCGCCGGATTGAAATTGGCTTTGCGCCTTCTCCAAAAGCTTGATCCCATCGTTCAGCGTCAAATCCGTACTGGCACTGCTAATGGCTTCTCCTTTTACAAAGGCATCAATCCCATTTTTGAGGTCATCATAAGAGGACTGGATGTTGGTAAAATCGGTAGGCTCTGTTTCAATACTACTGCGTAAGAGCGAAATGGCCGTCTCGATTTTGCCATAGTAGGCTGTGCTGTGATCTCTTACCACCGCTTCGTTTCGCGTCCATGTGTTATTGAGATCTGCATAGGTTTGACGGGTTTTATCCAGATCCTTAGCTGTAATGGCCTCTTGTAGGTTCTTAAAATAAGGTGCGAGGCGACTCACGAGTTTGTCTTTTTCCCGCCTCTAAATCGACCGGATTTTGCTCTTTTTCAAAAGCGAGCAAGGCTGATGAGATCTTGGTGAGATCGTCTTTGGTTACCTCCCCTTTTATAGCTCAGGGCTTGGCTAACTTTTTTCCCTGCCTTGGAATCATGGTGGTCTTTGGATTCAAAAGCAGCCTGAATCTCAGCGATTAATTCCTTGGCCTTATCCTGGTTCTTATTTTCTACAGCAGTTGTTGCATCTGTGATCTTGATAAAGAGATCGCTATAAGATTCCGCGGCTACTGGATGAGTCCAGAACAAGGCAAGAAGGCCGAACAAGATCAAGAGTTTATTCAAAGAGTGCTTGACCAAGATAGCCTCCTTTCTCAACGCCTGCAAAGCAAGCAAAAGAGTCCACTTCCGATATGGGTGATGTACTCGTTCATTTTATCCACCGCACCCAAGTTGGTTTGGATTTTGACAAAGCTGTTCGGATCCTTTTGAAAAGGCGATAAAGATCAAGCCAGCATCAAATTGCCCAGTCTGTTCATTGATGCCATCCGAATAGGAATATGACCGCCGTAAAATCGGTCGATCGACTTCTTTGGCCAAACGGACATGTGAATCCACTGGTAGTTTAGATAAATCTACTTCATCAAATTCGTTGGTTTTACCAAAGGGAGCACCGGACTCCTTGTAGCGACCAAAGGTGTTTTCTTGCTCCTGCAAATTGGTTCGGTCCCAAGTTTCCAAGTGCATTTGCACTAGGCGAAGAGCCATATAGGAACCACCCTTCATCCAATCCTTGCTGTCAGTCCAGACGACCTTGTCAAAATCCTTCTCAGTCGTGACATTTGCTGTTCCATCCTTGAAACCAAAGAGGTTGCGGGGCGTTTCTTTTCGGTCACCAATAGCTGCAAAGCCTGATTTGCTCCACTTCATGGTGATGGTATTGCGACCCTTACGAATCAGATTTCGCACCGCATGAAAGGCTACTTGCTCATCGTCTGCACAGGCCTGAATGACGATATCGCCACCCGTATATTTGTCCTGCAACTGCTCCTTTGGAAATGGAGGCAAATCACGAAAGAGTTTCGGACGTTTGGACTCCAAGCCCAGTTTCTTTAGAAAGGAAGCCGAAACCCCAAAACGTCAGGCTCAAGCGATAGGGGTTGAGTCCCACTGTTTCACCTGTATCTGTTGGAGGCAAGAGGGCATTGGAACCATCTTTTTTGACCAACTCTCCTTCGACTAATTTACTACTATAATCGGTCCAGTCTTTAAAGAGCTGGATGACTTCTTTTTTGTCCGTCGTGTGAAGATCTAACACCACCAAGTAGCAAGCCTTCTGCATGGCCGTCGTAATCCCTGCTTGGTGCTTGCCATAAAAGGAGATATCTTCATCCCCATCATAAGCTTTTTTGCTGGAACTGTCTTGATTAGCGAAAAAAGCAGATGCACCAGAGAGACCCAGCGCTAGACCAGCCCCTCCAATACCTGCTTTTTTAAGAAATTCACGACGGTCCATTTTTTTATCTAAAAATTTTTCGTCAGCCATTTTTCTTATTTCCCATCTAAAATCACACCCATTTGAGACAAGGGTTCACCAAGTTTGGTCACAGCTTCTGCCAATTCCTTGGTATCTTCCTTGGATAAATCTGTGTAAGACTTATAGTTTGAATCATCTGTCATATGTTTGTCCAATAAAGCATTAACATTCTTGAATTCTGATTCCAAGGTTTTAACCAATTTGGCATCTTTTTTCTCAATCAAGGGTTTAAAGAGAGAGAAGATCTTTTCAGCCCCTTCAATATTGGCACGGAAGTCGTAAAGATCTGTATGAGAGAAGACTTCTTCTTCACCCGTAATCTTTTGCGTTGCCACTTCATTGAGTAGATCGACAGCTCCGGTCAACATGATATCCGGTGTGACTTCTACTGTAGCAATTTTAGCTTTCAACTCCTTGATATCGTCCACCAGTTGGTCAGCATATTTGTCTGTTCCATCTGTAGTATTGTTTTCCCAAAGGATACGCTCAATCCGGTGGAAACCTGACCAGCCATCTTCTGATTTATTTTCATCCACATAATCCACCAAACGGTAGTCGATCTTGACATCCGATTCTCCGAAGGTTTCAGCAATCGGTTCAGAACGTTCATAGGCCATACGGATCAAGGGGTATTGCTTTTTAGCTTCTTCCAAATTTCCAGCTTTTAGGGTATCTCGGAATCCTTCTGTATCCTTGAGCAATTGGTCAATTTGCATTTCAACAAAGTCTTTGTATTCAGCTGTCGCATTGTCCAAGGTCTTCTGGTCAGCCTTTGACAACTGCACCGTTGAGCTGGTTTGCGTCTTTTGACTCGACTGTTTGCTAGTAGAATTTGCACACCCTGCTAAAAGAGCAACACTCAATAAGAGTAGACTATATTTTTTCATGAAAGACTTCTCCTCATTTGTTCTTGCCCTTATTTTACCAGATATTTTCTCATTTTTCAATAATTGTCTGAAAATTTAATAATAGAAAAACTTTTCTGAGAATCAGTCTTTTACAAAAGAATATCTTTGACCCGTCCGATTTCGGATTCTTTAACCACCACAAAGATGCTATCCCCTAGATACAAGCGGGTCGCACCATTGACCGTATAGCTCTTACCGCTTCGCATTTGCGTAGTGATCAAGATATCTTGAGGGAGGTGCAGTTCATGAACTTGCTTTCCTGCAATCTTTTCTGATACAGGGATCTCAATTAAAGTCAACTCTCCTTCTTCTTGCGCCTTATCCGGCAACAATTGCTCGAGCATGACTTCATAGACTGGCGCTCCATGGAAGAGATCCATGATCATATAAGCCAGCAAGGTCACCATACCTAGGGGCATTAAACTGCGAATATCACCGACCATCTCTGTTACCAAGATCATAGCTGTTAATGGCGCTTTTGAAATAGCCCCAAAATACCCACTCATTCCTAAAATGATGAAAAGAGGCAGCTGGTTTTGAGAGATAAAGCCAATGTTTTGAAGGAAGGTTCCAACGATAGCTCCTAAAAGTGATCCTAATGCTAGTATAGGCAGGAAGATGCCACCTGGTAAACCACTACCATAGCTCAACATACTCCAGATGAAACGAATCGCAAAATAGAGAAGGATGGTCAGCACTGGATACGGTACTCGAGCCAAATCCAAGACCAATTGATTCCCACCACCAAGAATTTGGGGAAGAAAATAGCCGATTGGAAGAATCAAGACAAAGGCAAATAAAGAAGAATAATGTGAAGGGACATGGAAAATCTTCTCAAGTAAGCGATACAATCGTCCGATATTGAGAACCACTACTTCGTAGACATACCCTGCTGCCCCTAAAAAGACTCCAAGAAAAAGATAAATCCAGTACTGAGACAGATGGAGTGGAGGAATATTTTGTGGCATATGAAGCACTGGTGTTTGACCAAAGACATTGAGTGAAATAAAATTAGCCGTCAAACTAGCAGCCAAGGTCGAAATCCAAAAGAAACGTGAAAAATGATGGTAGACCTCTTCAACCACAAATAAGAGCCCCGCTATAGGTGCATTAAAGGCAGCCGCAAGACCAGCAGCAGCCCCACTTGCAATCAAAGACCGCTCCTCAACCGGGCTGACCTTCAAATGATGGGCCACTCCTTTTCCACCCATTGCCCCTAATTGAATACTAGGACCTTCACGACCAAGCATCAAGCCACTTCCGATGGCCAAGACACCTAGAATATACTTCTTCCACAAGGTATCCCACCAGCTCACCGCCAAGAGGCCCTTGAGCTCTGCTTCGACTTGTGGAATTCCTGATCCCTTGATATCCCGATTGGTGCGAATGAGGCGACCAGCAATCAGTACGATCACCCCATACCCCAACAGCATCGCTAGCAAATAAAGTGGTTGACCAGACATCTCCTTGTAAACGCCTTGAACAAAATGAAAAAAATATGTTCGATCAAAAAAACGAAAAACTCGAGACGATGCAGCCCACAACGATCCCAACCAGAACACCTCTGACAATATGGGCCACAATTGAACTAGAGGCAAATTGAAATTCATTTTTAAAAGGCTTCTTCTTTAGCAGACATTCCCTAACTCCTTCAAACTCTTATCCTATTCATTATACCTTATTTCACTGCCTCTGAATACATGGAAAGACAGAAAAAAACAAAACTAGCACCGCTAGCTTTGTTTTTCATTTATTCATTATTCAGCAGTTAAAGCTGCCATTGTGATGTAGTTGTATGGTTTGTTGAAGTGTGGCAAGAAGAACAAGTCTGTCAAAGCCAATTTATCAATCGTCACGTGTTCTTGAATCGCAAGTGAGAACATGTGGATAGCCATTGAGATGGCGCTATCACGTGATACCATTTGAGCTCCAAGGATTTGACGAGTGTCTTTATCGTAGACGATCTTGATACCAACTTCATAGTTATCGTGTTTGATAAATTCAGGTTTTTGAAGGTCGTTAAAGCCAGTTTCAGTGGCATTGAAGCCTGCAGCTTTCGCTTTTTCAAGCGTCAAACCAGTCGAAACCATGTGAAGGCCGTAGATAGAGATACCGTTAGAACCTTGAACACCGATTCCTTCTAATTCATGACCAGTCGCATTATAGGCACCGACAATACCTGAACGAACCGCATTAGAAGCAAGAGCGATGTAGCTCATTTCGTTACGAGCGTTATCAAAGATAGTCGCACAGTCACCAACTGCGTATACACCTGGAAGTGAAGTTTCTTGTTTCTTATCAACAAGGAAGGCACCATTGCGGAAGAGTTCGATCTTACCATCAGCAAGAGCTGTATTAGGACGGAAACCAACAGCCAAGATAACCATATCTACATCGAAGGTTTCTTTATCGGTTACAAGGCGTTCTACCTTACCGTCTCCTTCAACCGCTTGAACCGTTTGTCCAAGTGCCAAACGGATGTTGTGGTCTTCCAAGTTTTTCGCCATGATGTCTGTGAAGTCTTTGTCGTAGTATCCATTCAAGACAGTATCCACGATATCCACCAAGACAACATCTTTACCAAGACGTTCGAAAGCTTCAGCAAGTTCAACACCGATGTAACCACCACCAACTACGGCGATACGATTCAAGTGTTTGCTGTTGTCTTTCAATTTCGATCACTTCTTCAGCGTTTTGGTACAATTTAACGAATTGAAGATTTTCAAGAGTTGCTTTGAATTCGCGGTTACCAGGAACGATTTCAACTCCTTTAATTGGAGGAATGATTGGTGTTGATCCAGTCGCAAAGATCAATTTTTCGTAAGATTCTTTGTGTTCTTTCCCATCAACTTCCGCTGTTACCACTTTGTTATCATAGTCAATTGAAAGAACAGGAGAGTTCATATAGACTTTCGCACCTTTTGCTTCCAATTTTTCTTTGTCAGAGTAGAAAAGACCTTCAGGACCATCGATTTGTTCACCGATCCAAAGCGCCATCCCACATCCAAGGAATGAAATGTTTGAGTTTTGGTCAAAAACCACAATTTCATTTTCATTTCCGAAATTATCTAACATAGTGTTGATACAAGCTGTTCCGGCATGGTTAGCCCCTACAACAACGATTTTACTCATAGAATAAATCCTACCTTTAATTTAATTTACTTCTTGAGTATATCATAAAAATGATATCGGTTACAATTATTTTGCTCAGAATTTGTGATCTTTTTTTCAATTTTCCAGAAAATCACATTTCACATGTTTCAAAAAATGTCAAATAATTTGACTGAAAGGATTGTGAAAACGGTCTCTTTCTGATATACTATAAATAAGTGAAAATAGGAAAGGATAGATTTTTAGTGGACCTAAGTAGTCGATCCGAACGGTTGATGGGAACGACCATCACTGTTTCGATCTGTCACCCACAAGCGAATGAACTCTTAGCCCGCTGCTTTGAACTTCTTCGCTCCTACGAACATCGCTTCAGTGCTAATGATGCAAGTTCTGAACTCATGGAGGTCAATCACCAAGCTGGTATTGCTCCAATCCAAGTTCATCCAGATCTTTTTGAACTGATTGCATTAGGAACCTTGCATAGTCAAGCTAAAAACAGCCATTTAAACATTGCCATTGGTCCTCTTGTACAGACCTGGCGAATTGGATTTTCAGATGCTAGACGTCCCCAGCAAGGGGAAATTGATCAAGCTCTGAACATGATCGATCCTCACCAAATCCAGCTCGACCCAGAAAACCATACGGTCTTTCTGACGCGTCCTGGAATGAAGATTGATTTAGGAGCTTTGGCCAAGGGCTATAGTGCAGACTGTATTGCAACCTTTTTAAAGAGTCAGGGAGTAACAGATGCCTTGATCGATCTTGGAGGAAATATCCTCACTGTCGGTCAACACCCCATCAAACAACAGCCTTGGCGGATTGGCATTCAAAATCCAGTCGAAAATAGAGGTCAGCACCTACTGGTCCTCTCAGTCAAGGATAAATCTGTTGTCACCTCTGGCATCTACGAGCGTCATTTAAAAGTTGACGGCCAGTCGTTTCACCACATCTTTGATAGCGCGACGGGCTATCCGGTTGAGACAGACTTAGCCAGTATCACCATCATATCTGATCGATCCGTAGACGGGGAGATATGGACTACCCGCCTGTTCGGGGAATCTCCTGCTTCTATCCTCAACACTGTTGAATCACTTCCTGGTATAGATACCTTATTGGTTTCTCAATCAGGCAAGATCGCCTATACAAGTGGGCTTCAACCTTATTTATAATTCTCCTATCAGAAAGGAATTTTCCATGATAAAACTTATTGCGATTGTGGGGACTAACTCCAAACGTTCTACAAACCGTCAACTGCTTCAATACATGCAAAAACATTTTGCTGATAAGGCTGAGATCGAATTGGTCGAAATTAAAGATATCCCTGTCTTTAACAAACCAGCCGACAAACAAGTGCCTGAAGCTGTCTTGGATATTGTTGCAAAAATTGAGGAGGCTGATGAGTCATTATTGGGACTCCAGAATACGACCATTCTATTCCAGCGGTCTTGATGAGTGCTCTCGCTTGGCTCTCATACGGAGTCTTCCCATTGTTGAATAAACCAGTCATGATTACTGGCGCTTCATACGGTACTTTGGGATCTTCACGCGCCCAACTCCAACTTCGCCAAATCTTAAATGCTCCAGAAATCAAAGCGAATGTCTTGCCAGATGAATTCTTGCTCTCTCATTCATTGCAAGCCTTTGATCAAAATGGAGACTTGGTGGATTTGGATGTTATTCAAAAATTAGATGCCGTCTTCAATGATTTCCGTGTGTTTGTGAAAATTACAGACAAATTGCGCAACGCCCAAGAATTGCTTCGCAAAGATGCTGAAGAATTTGACTGGGAAAAACTTGTAAGATAGGAGACAGAAAAAGAATGAAATTTGTTGGACTTGTAGGATCGAAACTACGATCAATCATATAACCGTAAACTCTTTGGAATTCATTCGCCGCCAATTTAAAGATCAAATTTGAATTGGAAGTTCTTGAAATCGATGAAGTTCCAATGTTTAACCAAGATGAAAAATGGGACGAAAGTTTCCAATTACGTCTCTTATATAACAAAAATCACTCGATGCAGATGGTGTCATCATTGCCACTCCAGAGCACAACCATACGATCTCTGCTGCTCTCAAGTCTGTTCTTGAATGGCTTTCTTTCGAGGTGCATCCATTTGAAAACAAACCAGTTATGATCGTTGGTGCTTCTTACTATGATCAAGGGACTTCACGTGCGCAAGTTCACCTCCGTAAGATCCTCGATGCCCCAGGTGTCAATGCTTATACCCTTCCAGGAAATGAATTCCTTCTTGGAAAAGCAAAAGAAGCTTTTGACGAAGACGGCAATATCATTAACGAGGGAACCGTCAAATTCCTTGAAACCTGCTTGGATAATTTTATGAAATACGTTGAGGTTGTATCTAAATTGAAAAAACCAAAACCAATTGAACCAGAAGACTTGGATTGTAATCATCCAATCGCTACAACTGTTACTGAAGTCGATCCTGACGATCCAGATTGGGTAGAAAAAAAGTAGCTGAAATCACAGGGTGCCGTTTCTGGCGATACTTATGTCAAACTCGACCACGGTATCCTAACCGTTAACCAAATTGATATGTTCTTAAAGGCTATGCCATTTGAATTGACCTATGCCGATGATAACAACCAATTCCTCTACTACAACAATGCCCATCAAGATCCAGATACCATGTTTGCTAAACGCGTGCCACCTCAATCTGGTAGCCGGATGTCAACCGTTCACGGATCCCTTCCACCAGCACGTATGAAAAAAACGTGGAATGGGTGATTGGTACCCTTCGCAACGGAAACCAAGAATATGTTCGAACTATTGTTCCAGGATCTCCTGAAGGCGTGATCAACACCCACAACTACCAAGCAATGTATTATGAAGATGGTTCTTACGCTGGTATCAATGAGATTGTCTTCAACTTCAAACCATGGTTAGACTGGTACCTGCAAACAACAGGTCAACGCCTTGTAGGTGGTAGCGGACCATTTGCTCCTGCTGGTGGTCATGGTGATGCAGATGCAACTTCTGGTGCTTCTGATGCTGGAGGACATGGTGACGGAGGCCACGGAGATGCTGATGCCACTTCTGGTGCAAGCAACTAATAAAAAAATGAAGCTTCGTGCTTCATTTTTTTATTTTAACTCCTTGATAATCTTCTTAGCATCTTCGTTTGAAATAGCCCCTAATTGGACATGTCCAATTTTCCCATGACTATCTATAAAGACTTCTGTAGGAATAGAGCGAACCTGATAATCTGCAAATGCAGAACCATCTGGATTGTACAAGACCGGTACGGACTTATAATCTTGTTGATCAAACCATTTGACGAATTCTTCTTCTGTTTTTTCACCTTGGAGTCCTGGTGCCATAATGGTCAGAATTTCAAAGTCTCTATCCGTATCCTTGACCAATTTCTCTAATTCAGGCATACTTTGCCGGCAAGGACCACACCAGGTTGCCCAAAATTTCAAATAGACTTTTTTGCCTCTATAGTCTGAAAGTTTGACCGTATTCCCCTTCATATCCTTTAGTTCAAAGTCACTAGCGTCTTTTCCTACCAAAGGATTCTTATTCGTTGTTGTATTCATTGTTGGCTGATTGTCCATACTACTCTCACTGGATTTGATCCATGGAACAAGCTGACAGCAAAGCTAGAGAGAGAACTGAGAAACAAGCGTATTTAATACCTTTCATCATGCGTTATACCTCCGGATTATTTTTATGAAAAGATAGATGACAAACTGTTCAATTGTCCCAAAGAGTAAGAGAATTCCCATCAGAATAATGATGAGCTCCACCGATTTTCTTCAGCAACAACAAATGGGGTTTGAGACGATTAAAGTAAGGTAGGACCAGACTAGATGCTAAGGCCAACAGTAAAAACGGAAGAGCCATTCCCAAGGTATAAACAAGGAGATAAATAGCTCCCATAAGAGCATCTTGCCCATCTGATGCTGCTAGAGCAAGAACTGATCCCAATACAGGGCCGATACAAGGCGTCCAACCAAAACTAAAGCCAAGACCAAGGAGAAAAGCTGAAAACAATTCATTCTTCTGTTTGTTGGCTCCAAAATCTACTAATTTTTGCTTTTCAAGGAAATGAAAATGAAAGACTTCCATTTGATGAAGACCAAGGATAATGATGAGGGCTCCCATCAGATAACGGAACCAATTGGTGTACATGATCTTTCCAAGCAAGCCCGCTCCAAAACCAATGAGGAGGAAAATAACAGAAATACCTGCAATAAAACAAAGGGTTTTCAACAAGCCATGCCAGCGAATTTTTTTCCCGAACAATCGGATAGCCTTTTCCTGATCACTTCCTAGCAAGATTCCAATATAAACCGGTAGCAAAGGAAAGACACAGGGAGAAAAGAAAGACAGAATACCCGCAAGAAAAACTGTCAATGAAAAAATGATTGGATTCATAGTTCACTCCGTATATTGATATGCTACTTTCAGTATAACATTGACTGACCTAAAATAAAAATTTCTGCTACATTTTTTTCTAAAGTTTGAATTTAGATACTAGTTTCAAAAGAAAAACTCTAAAGCACAAACCTTTAGAGTTTCTAATATAACTTATTCTTCTGCTGTTTGTTTATTTGGTAATACGAGCGATAAAAGAATCCCAATGACTACTGGCACTAACCATGGAAGAGATTGAGCCGCAAATGGAAGCAAAGCAATCCCCTTTTCTACTAGTGAAATTTTAAAGGTACTTGCCAGAACACTTGCAACAGAGACCAAGTTGGCTAAGAAAATAGTCAATTGCATCCCTGGTTTTGAAAGGGCCACAAATTTATTCACTATCACAATCAATACAATGGTAATGGTAATTGGGTAAAGAATCATCAAGACCGGCAATGAAAAGGCAATAATGGCATTCAGGCCAAGGTTGGCAATCGCAAAACCAATCAGAGTGAAGACACTTGCATAGACCTTGTAAGAAACCTTAGGGAAGGTGCTATGGAAGAATTCACTAGTAGAGACGATTAAACCTGCTGTTGTGGTAAAGCAAGTCACCGTCACCATTCCTGCTAGGAAAATCTGAGCAGTCGGACCAAAGATCGCTTTGGTCGCTTCTGATAATACATACACTCCTTTATTGGTATCAGATGCCATAACAGAAGCCGGAATTGGAAAATGATTCCCCAGATATCCTAAACCGATATAAAGCACACTAAAACCAAGTGCTACGACAATTCCAACCAGCCAAATAGTCTTGATATATTCTTTCTTACTTGAAAATCCAAGTTGATTCAAGGTAGTCACTGCGATCACACTAAAGGCAACAGATGCCAAGGCATCCAAGGTATTGTACCCCTCTAAAAATCCTTGCCCAAAGGCAGAAGCCTGATAGGCTTTTGTGGCTACCATTGGAGCGTGTCCACTGTATTTTAAAGCTCCAAGAATGACCAAGATCAAAATGAGAATCGCAAAGATTGGGGTCAAAATACGCCCGATCCGATCTAGAATCTTAGATGGATTCAAGGCAATCAGAAAGGCTAGCAAAAAGTAGACCAGGGTAAAAACGAAAAGTGCTAAACTAGCATTCATTCCACCTAATAGAGGTGCTATCCCCACTTCGAAAGATACCGTCGCTGTCCTTGGAATGGCAAAGAAAGGACCAATCGAAAGATAAAGCGCAACTAAGTATACAATCGCGAAACAGGTGAAACCTTACGAGAAATCTCATGAATATATCCTTTGGGATTAAGTGTCCCGATAATCAAGGTCACAATGGCGATCCCAACGCCTGAAAGGACAAACCCAGCAATAGCTGGCCAAAATTGATTACCCGATAAAGCACCAAGAGCCGGTGGGAAAATCAGGTTTCCAGCACCAAAAAAAATACCAAACAGTAATAAACCTGTCAGGGAACCTTTTCGTAACATACGATCTCCTTAAAAAAAAACGATAATCTTAACTTTATCAAATTCATTTGAAGAATGCAACTAATTTGCATGAACAATAAGCTATAGATCTCCCTTATTATGGTACAATGGATGTAAGATTTTTAAGGAGTAAAGCATGTATCTATATCTATTCTGGTTATTTCCAGCTCTTATCTTTTTATTGTTCTTTATGAGTGATCGCAGAAGACTTTTTAATGCTTATCTCTTTTCGATAAACCTAGGACTTCTTCTACTGATTTCTGCATTTTTACTAGTCGTACGAACCGAGTTATGGTTCAATCAACAAATTGCAATTATTGTCTTTGTAGTGATTTCCATCCTCGTTTTTCTCAGCATTATTTTCTCCTCTCTTTTTCTTCTCTTTAACGGCCGTCAAATGATGCTTTTTGAAGGAAAAAGGCTGGCCAACCTCCTCTCTCTGCTTTATGGACTGTTTATTATCGGAGCTTTGGCACTACATTTTCTACCCTATTTCCCAGGGAATGACATCCTCATCTATCTAACTGACTTCGCCCTGTTTTACATGACTTTTCTCTACCTCTCTTATGTATCCTATGGGACCTTTTGCAATCTCTTTCCAGTTCGCAAAGAGCCAGACGCCATCATCATCCTTGGCTCAGGTTTGATTGGAGACAAGGTTCCCCCACTCTTGGCCCAGCGTCTTGAGAAGGGAAAGGCCATCTATGAGCAGTTTGAGAGACGACCAAAGCTGATTGTTTCTGGTGGCCAAGGGTCAGATGAGCTCATCGCAGAGGCTGAATCTATGGCCGGATACTTGATGGAACACGGGGTTCCAGAAGACGCCATTCTCATCGAGAATCGATCTCGTACTACTTTTGAAAACCTGACCTTTAGCAAGCGTATCCTTGAAGAAGAGGGGCTTGGCAAGCGAGTCCTTTTGGTAACCAATTCTTTTCACGCGCTCCGTGCAGGTGTCTTTATGAGACGATTGAAAATACCTGGTCGAAGTATCGGTTCGAGAACAGCCTTTTACTACCTCCCATCCGCTTGGATTCGAGAAACCGTCGGCTTGGTTTCACTCTATTGGAAATGGCATGTTACCTTCCTAGCTCTTCTGTTTCTGCCTTGGTTCTTTACACAAATCATGAAACTGATTGAGTTCTTCATTCAACATCTAAACTAAAAGAGGCTGGGCAAAAACTGTCCAGCCTTCCTTCTATGCTTGATAGAAGTAACTATATGACGCAGTGGTTGATTGGCATCTTTGTTCGCTTTTCAAGCTACAAAGATGACCTAATCAACTAGTGCGAGTGTGGAAGACGAACTCTTTTTAACTAATCAGAGTTCTTTCCCACTCCCTTTCTTGTCTAGTGGTCACTAAAGCGTCTATATTTAATGCGGAAATCGAAATAATTTTTCTTCCTGCAGTTTACGGAAAAATATCGCGATAAGCCTCTTCATCAAAGTGATCACCCCGATAGAGAATTTCAAAGCTCAGTCCTTCGTATTCTAAAAAAAGGCATTGGCAGTTTTAAATCCATTTCGCTTATAGAAATCCATCCGAGACTGGCGTTGCTCTAGATTGTCACATTCTTCATCTAAACGTTCCACTTCAAGAATCATGGTTCTTTGGTAAAATTCTACCAATTTTTCAATGATTTCTTGACCATAACCGTGGCTACGTAGGTGGGGCATAATGGCAAAAGAAAGCTAACATAAAAAAACTTTCTGATTATAGATAGAAAAAGCAAATCCTACAAATTCTTCTTCGTTATAAAAAGCAAAAAAATTAGCATCGTCATTGTCCGTATAACGCAGGTATTCCGACAAAGGAACTCGCTCTTCTTCTGGAAATGCCTCGATATTCAGCCTCTCGACCTTGTCCAGATCTGGGAACGTTTCCGTGATTAATTGGCTGGTTAAGCTCATAAAAGCCTCCTTTTCTGCCCTGATTATACCAAAAAATGTAAGGGGATTCAACTACCGATGCTTGTCGCTGGTTACTGAAGTTGGTATAATGACACTATGAAAAGAATTCAACGTGTAGATCTCATAAATGGTCCTATTTTACCCGCTCTTTTGAGTTTTGCCTTTCCTATTCTTTTATCCAATATCTTCCAACAACTCTACAATACCTCAGATGTCATGATTGTAGGGCGTTTTTTAGGTCAAAAATCTTTGGCCGCCATTGGGGCAACCTCTGCTATTTTTGATTTGATTGTTGGATTTGCTGTCGGTGTTGGCAATGGGATGGGGATTATTATCGCGAGAAATTATGGGGCTAAAAACGAAGACCAATTACGAAAATCAGTCGCCGCAACTGCTATTATTGGTTGCATCCTCAGTCTCTTCGTGATCTTCATTGGCGCTGTCGGACTTTATCCACTGCTCCAGTTTTTAGGGACCCCATCAGCAATTGTGTCTCAGTCTTATCTCTATATCGCTACCATTGTTAATGGTGTGGCTGTGACCTTTGCCTATAATCTTTGTGCCGGACTTCTTAGAGCGGTTGGCGATAGTCTAGCGGCACTCTACTTCCTGATTATCGCTGCCATTCTCAATATTCTTCTCGATCTTTATTTTATTACCCAACTTCATCTTGGAGTTCAATCTGCTGGGATTGCAACCATTATTGCTCAGGGTATTTCGGCCCTTCTTTGTCTTCTCTATATTCGTAAGAAGGTCCCTTTTCTGCTCCCGCATCGCAAGGATTTTGTTTGGGACAAGGAGCTTTATCAGGATCTGCTAAGTCAGGGCCTTGCCATGGGCCTCATGACTTCCATCGTTTCGATCGGAACGGTTATCCTCCAATCCGCTATTAATCAGCTTGGAACAACCATTATCAGTGCACAGGTCGCAGCCCGTCGCATCATGTCCTTTGCCGTTTTACCGATTACAGCTATCGCCTCAAGTATCACAACCTTTATCTCGCAGAATTTTGGCGCAGAGCAATTCCAGCGGATCAAAAAAGGCGTTACCATTGCCAACCTTCTTTCTTGGGTTTGGTCTGTCTTGGTTGCTGCTCTTCTATTCTTCACAAGTCCGTCTATAACCAGCTTTATTTCCGGCTCGACAAATCCTGATCTCATTGCAAATGCCAGTCTTTATCTCCAGATCAGCTCTTGCTTTTATCCTATTTTGGCGAGTCTCATCATCCTGAGAAATGCCCTACAGGGAATGGGTAAAAAATTAACCCCACTCACATCCAGTTTTATTGAATTGTTTGGAAAAATTTTCTTCGTTCTGTGGATTATTCCTCACACCGGCTACATGGGGGTCATTCTCTGCGAACCCCTTATCTGGATTCTCATGACTCTACAGCTCATCATAATCTATCGAAAAATCAGGTACCAACTCCTTACTGAATAATGATTGATTAATAAGACCAAAACAACTTCTGCTCATTTGAACAGAAGTTGTTTTTAGATATCTAGCTATTAGAACAAACCGATGGCTGTTCCGTCAGCAGCCACATCCATATTCAAAGCAGCTGGACGTTTTGGTAAACCAGGCATGGTCATGACATCCCCAGTCAAAGCGACAATAAAGCCTGCTCCCAATTTTGGAACCACTTCACGAATAGTGATTTCAAAGTTTTCAGGAGCTCCCAAGGCGTTTGGATTATCGGAGAAGCTATATTGTGTTTTGGCCATACAGATTGGCAACTTATCCCATCCATTTTTCACGATTTGGGCAATTTGTGTCTTGGCTTTCTTCTCAAAATTCACCTTAGTACCGCGGTAAATCTCTGTAACAATCTTTTCAATTTTTCTTCAACAGAAAGGTTGTTATCATACAAGCGTGTGTAGTTAGCTGGACTTGTTTCAATAGTCTTGACCAGCGTTTCAGCAAGTTCAACTCCACCGTCAGCACCATTCGCCCATACGCTCGCAAGCTCAACTGGTACATCAATTTCAGCACACAATACTTTCAAAGCAGCAATTTCTGCTTCTGTATCGGTGATAAATTCATTGATGGCAACCACTGCAGGAATGCCAAACTTACGGATATTTTCAACGTGACGTTTCAAGTTGGCAAAACCAGCACGAACAGCCTCTACATTTTCTTCAGTCAAAGCATCCTTGGTCATTCCACCGTTCATCTTAAGAGCACGGAGAGTCGCTACGATTACGACTGCATCTGGTGATGTAGGCAAGTTTGGAGTTTTAATATCGAGGAATTTTTCAGCACCGAGGTCAGCCCCAAAACCAGCTTCTGTAATCGTGTAATCAGCTAAATGAAGAGCTGTCGTCGTTGCTAATACAGAGTTACATCCATGGGCGATATTGGCAAATGGACCACCGTGAACAAAGGCAGGCGTTCCATAGATGGTTTGAACCAAGTTTGGCTTAATCGCATCTTTAAGGATTAAGGCAAGAGCCCCTTCTACTTCTAAATCACGGACATAAACTGGACTACGATCATAGCGGTAACCAATTACAATGTTGGCCAAACGACGTTTCAAATCTTCAATATCTGTCGCCAAGCAAAGGATGGCCATGATCTCAGAAGCAACGGTAATATCAAAACCGTCTTCACGCGGAATCCCATTTAAAGGACCACCAAGACCCACACTAACATGGCGAAGAGCGCGGTCATTCAAGTCCACTACCCGTTTCCAGATAATCCGACGTTGGTCAATTCCTAGCTCATTTCCTTGGTGCAAATGATTATCAATCAATGCTGAGAGAGCGTTATTAGCCGTTGTGATCGCATGCATATCCCCTGTGAAATGAAGGTTGATGTCTTCCATCGGTAGAACTTGGGCATAACCACCACCAGCAGCACCACCTTTAATCCCCATAACTGGACCTAAAGAAGGTTCGCGAATGGCAATCATGGTTTTTTTACCGATTTTATTCAAAGCATCTGCTAGACCAATGGTAATGGTTGATTTCCCTTCTCCAGCTGGAGTTGGGTTGATCGCAGTGACTAAGATAAGTTTTCCTACTGGATTTTTCTCAACTTCACGAATCTTATCAAAGCTCAATTTTCGCCTTGTATTTTCCATACAATTCAAGATCATCGTCAACCAAACCAATCTTCTTAACAACGTCCACAATCGGTTGGAGTTCAATGCTTTGAGCAATTTCGATATCTGTTTTCATAAGGGACTCCTTTATATTTGATAGATCTATTATACCTAAAATTCGCGAAAATAACATGGTTTTTCCACCTTTTGAATCGAACGTTCGTTTTTTATGTAAATTTTATGGCTACACATAGCTAATCCTAATAGCTTCAGAACTTTACTTACGTATCTTTTTTGTGTAAAATAAGCATATGCATATTTTAATTACATCAGGCGGGACGAGCGAAGCCATTGATAGGGTTCGTTCGATCACCAATCATTCCACCGGGAGCCTAGGGAAAATCCTTGCAGAAATGGCTCTTGCAAAGGGACATCAGGTAACCTTGATCACAACGCCAACTGCGCTTAAACCCGATCCTCACCCACACCTTCACCTTCTATTGGTCCAGAATGTCGAAGAACTTCTCACACAAATGAAAACAGAAGTCCCTCAACATCAGGTTTTGATTCACGCTATGGCAGTCTCAGACTACACACCTGTTTACATGACAGGCCTTGATGAAGTTGAGAAAGCTCAAGATCTCCATACCTTTATCCATCGCGAAAATCAGGAAGCGAAAATTTCTTCCAAAGAAGAATACCAAGTGCTCTTTCTAAAGAAAAATCCCAAGATTATCTCGCTCGTCAAAGAATGGAACCCTGCTATTCAACTGATCGGCTTTAAGCTATTAGTCGACGTTTCTTCTGAAGAGTTGATCCAGGTAGCGCGTGAAAGCCTCGTTAAAAATCATGCCATCATGATCGTTGCCAATGATCTGACCAAGATTCAGAACGGTCAGCATCAAGCCTATCTAGTGACAGATGATCAGGTCCTAGAAGCTTCTACGAAAACAGAAATCGCAGAGGCTATCCTACATTATATCAAATAAAAAGGAACATATGACACACATTACTTTAGCGGTTACCGGTAGTATTTCCGCCTATAAGGCTGCTGATATTACCAGCCAACTAACCAAATTGGGATTTGAAGTGAAAGTCCTCATGACCCCTTCAGCCAGAAAATTCATCACCCCTTTAACCTTGCAAGTTCTTTCAAAAAACCAAGTGGGGCTTGATGTTATGATGGAAGACGATCCACAGCGGATCGAGCACATCGACATTGGGAAAGAAACAGACCTCTTTCTTGTAGCGCCGGCCAGTGCCAATACCATTGCTAAATTGGCTATGGGACTGGCAGATAATATGGTCACAAGCACAGCTCTAGCCTTGCCTCAAAACACTAAAAAATTACTGGCCCCTGCTATGAATACAAAAATGCTAGAACATCCCGCTACCCAACGAAATCTAAAACTTTTACAAGACTATGGCTACCAGATTATTCAACCTCGTGATGCTGTTCTTGCTTGTGGGGACAAAGGTTCTGGAGCTCTAGCGACTGTAGAAACTATTGTTGAAAGCTGTTAAGGAGAATTGTTTATGAGAAAAGTCATCTTCTATTTCACGAATTGCCATCTTTTTGCGGTGATGATCACCATTCACTTTGTGACGTCTTTCATTCTGCAATTTGTTCCATCAGAATTCAACCAACCTTGGTTCATATTCCTGTCGTGATCGCCTCTATCATATACGGTCCACGGACTGGAGCTATCTTAGGACTCCTCATGGGACTCTTTAGCCTCACCATGAATACCCTGGTTATAACACCCAGCCAGCTATCTCTTTAGTCCCTTTGTCCCTCACGGAAATCTCTACTCCCTTCTCATTGCCATAGTTCCTCGGATTCTCATCGGGGTAACCCCTTATTTCGTCTATCGCTGGATCCGCAATCGTACAGGACTTGTGATCGCTGGAATTGTCGGCTCTATGACCAATACTATTTTCGTTCTAAGTGGGATTTACTTCTTCTTTGGAAACAGTTTTGGAGGTGGGATTCAACATTTCCTAGCCTTGATTGTATCTACCAACTCTCTCATCGAAGTCGTTGCGACAGTACTCATTACCAGTGCAGTCGTTCCATCTCTTGAAAAATTAAAATAACCTTTCAAGCCAAGACCAATTTATCTTGGCTTTTTTTGATGGTGAATTAGCTCTATTTTTTTGAAAAGATTTACAATTATCGCTAGAATTTTCTGAAAAAATTTGCTATAATGTAAGCGATTAAATTATAAGCAAAAAGGAGACGCTTGCATGACCTATCAAGAAAACTACCAAAAATGGCTCGACTTTGCTGAATTACCAGCTTACCTTCGTGATGAGTTGGTCGCAATGGATGAAAAAACAAAAGAAGATGCCTTCTATACCAACCTAGAATTCGGTACAGCTGGTATGCGTGGATTAATCGGTGCTGGTACCAACCGTATTAATATCTATGTTGTTCGCCAAGCAACTGAAGGATTGGCCCAATTGATCGAATCAAAAGGGGAAGAAGCTAAAAAACGTGGAGTTGCCATTGCTTATGACAGCCGTCACTTCTCTCCTGATTTCGCTTTTGAATCTGCTCAGGTTTTGGCTGCCCATGGTATCAAATCTTATGTATTTGAAAGCCTTCGACCAACACCTGAATTGTCATTTGCCGTTCGTCACCTCCACACATTTGCTGGGATCATGGTAACCGCTAGCCACAACCCTGCTCCATTTAATGGATACAAGGTTTATGGTGAAGACGGTGGACAAATGCCACCTGCAGATGCTGATGCATTGACAGGTTACATCCGTGCTATCGAAAATCCTTTCACTGTGCAATTGGCTGACCTTGAAGAAAGCAAAGCTAATGGCTTGATTGAAGTTATCGGTGAAAACGTCGATGCTGAATACTTGAAAGAAGTGAAAGGCGTTAACATCAACCAAGACTTGATCAATGAATACGGTCGCGACATGAAGATTGTCTACACTCCACTTCATGGTACTGGTGAAATGTTGGCTCGTCGTGCTCTTGCACAAGCTGGATTTGAAGCTGTTCAAGTTGTTGAAGCTCAAGCTGTTCCAGATGCTGACTTCTCAACTGTTAAATCTCCAAACCCTGAAAGCCAAGCTGCCTTTGCTCTTGCTGAAGAACTTGGTCGCAAAGTAGACGCTGATGTATTGGTTGCAACTGATCCCGATGCTGACCGTCTTGGTGTTGAAATTCGTCAACCAGATGGTTCTTACCTCAACCTTTCTGGTAACCAAATCGGAGCTATCATTGCTAAATACATTCTTGAAGCTCACAAAACAGCTGGTACACTTCCTGCCAATGCTGCCCTCTGTAAATCAATCGTATCAACTGAGTTGGTTACTAAGATTGCAGAAAGCTACGGCGCAACGATGTTTAACGTCTTGACTGGTTTCAAATTTATCGGTGAAAAAATTCATGAATTTGAAACACAACACAACCACACTTACATGCTTGGTTTCGAAGAAAGCTTCGGTTACCTCATCAAACCATTCGTACGTGACAAAGACGCTATCCAAGCTGTTCTTATCGTTGCTGAAATCGCAGCTTACTACCGCTCACGTGGTATGACTTTGGCAGATGGTATCGAAGAAATCTACAAACAATACGGCTACTTCGCAGAAAAAACAATCTCTGTTACCCTTTCAGGTGTTGACGGAGCTGCTGAAATCAAGAAAATCATGGATAAATTCCGTGGCAATGCTCCTAAACAATTCAACAATACAGACATTGCTAAGACAGAAGACTTCTTGGAACAAACAGCTACTACTGCTGACGGCGTTGAAAAATTGACAACTCCTCCAAGTAACGTGCTTAAATACATCTTGGCTGATGATTCATGGTTTGCCGTTCGTCCTTCAGGTACCGAACCAAAAATCAAATTCTACATCGCTACAGTTGGTGAATCTGAAGCAGATGCTAAAGAAAAAATTGCGAATATCGAAGCAGAAATCAATGCTTTTGTAGGCTAAAACACGAGGCTGGGACAAAAGTCCTAGCCTCTCAATTATTTTTGGATTGTTGAGCAAGACGCAGTGGTTGAGTGGGCTCTACTACGCTGATTTCATCAGCTTTTACAGCCCTACTCAACTGTGCGGAGGTGGGACGACGAAATCGAATTCTAACGAATAACCGATTTCTGTCCCACTCTCTCTTTCCTTCGTAGCAAATACCAGCGATTTTATAGAAAAATATGGCATACTAGACTTAGAAGAAAGCGAGGTAATCTCATGGAACAATTTTTAGAAGATATTAAAGATCTTGAAGTGACAACTGTCGCGCGTGCACAAGAAGCGATCGATCAAAAAGAAACAGCGACCTTCTTTATCGGACGCAAGACTTGTCCATACTGCCGGAAGTTCGCTGCTAAGTTAGCAACTGTCGTAGCTGAAACAAAAGCTCATATCCACTTCATCAATAGTGAAGAACCAAGTCAGCTAGACGCATTACAAGCCTTCCGCTCAACCTACGGTATTCCAACTGTTCCTGGATTTTTACATGTTGAATCCGGAGAAGTCAGTGTTCGTTGCGACTCATCTATGTCCGAAGAAGAAATTAAAGCATTCGCTCATTTATAAAAAAATTGAGGCTGGGACAAAAGTCCTAGCCTCTCAATTATTTTTGGATTGTCGAGCAAGACGCAGTGGTTGAGTGGGCTCTACTACGCTGGTTTCATCAGCTTTTACAGCCCTACTCAACTGTGCGGAGGTGGGACGACGAAATCGAATTCTAACGAATTACCGATTTCTGTCCCACTCTCAATTTTCATTTTCCGTAAAAGTCGTCCAAATCTTTTGCTGGGGTTTAGCAAAAGGATAGTCCGAAAATTCTTCTGGTGTTAACCAAACAGTCGATTCGCTTGCTGGTTGCTCTCCTTCTTTTACTAGACCGTATCGAATCTGAACCTGCCACTTGCGATGCGAAAAGACATGCTGGACGATAGGATAAGATCTGTCCTGCCAATCAATGGCCAAGTCATAGTCCTGTTCAAAGAAAAGAATTTCAGGGTTACGCTCTGCTTCCCTCTTCCCATCCAATAGAGATAATTGGCCTAGATTCTCATATAGGCTATCCACTTCGATCAAGGGGAAATGCCAGAAACCTGATAAAAGCCCCTCTCGCTCATTTTTCTCCAGCAAGTAGCGTCCTTGACTATCCTTGATAATAAAGGCTGTTAGATAGACAGGTACAGGTTTCTTCTTAGGAGCCTTAATGGGATAACGATCCATGGTCCCATGTTGGTAGGCTGCGCTAAATTCCTTAACAGGACTCTCTTCCGGCCGTGGATTGACTGGTGATTCAATATCGGATCCCAAATCCATCAAAGCCTGATTGAAATCACCCGGCCGGGCCGGATCGATCAAGATTTCCATCATGGCTTGAAAAATCTTGCGATTGGTCGGAACTCCGATATCGTAGTCCACTTCAAACAAACGGGCTATAACACGCATGACATTGCCATCTACTGCTGGCTCTGGTAATCCAAAAGCAATACTAGCGATGGCACCAGCTGTATAAGGCCCAATTCCCTTAAGTTGAGATATTGCCTCATAACTTGATGGAAACACTCCTCCGTGATTTTCCATTATCTGCTGGGCAGCTTTCTGCATATTGCGGACACGTGAGTAATAGCCCAAACCTTCCCAAGCTTTTAAGAGTTTTTCTTCAGGGGCTTGAGCCAAATCAGCGACCGTCGGAAACCAATCTAAAAAACGCTCATAATAAGGAATCACCGTATCGACACGTGTCTGCTGGAGCATAATTTCTGAGATCCAAATTTTATAAGGATCCTGGGTCCTTCTCCAGGGAAGATCCCGTTTATGGGCATCATACCAGACTAATAACTTTTCTCGGAAGGAAGCGATTTTCTCCTCCTCCCACATGGTAATCCCGTAATCTTTTACATCTAACATATTCCTAGTATACCATAGAATGAGTTAGAGTTTAGAAATTCTGATTTTATAAAGAAAAAGAGGCTGGGACAAAAGTCCTAGCCTCTCAATTGTTTTTGGATTGTCAAGCAAGACGCAGTGGTTGAGTGGGCTCTACTACGCTGATTTCATCAGCTTTTACAGCCCTACTCAACTGTGCGGAGATGGGACGACGAAATCGAATTTTAACAAATTACCGATTTCTGTCCCACTCTCTAAATGCATTTCTTATTGCTCTACAGCTTGAGCAGCCGTAATCAAGGTTAATTTATAGACGTCATCTGCATTACATCCACGAGAGAGGTCATTGACTGGTTTGTTCAACCCTTGCAATACTGGACCTACCGCTGCAAAGCCACCAAGACGTTCTGCCATCTTGTATCCAATGTTACCTGCCTCAATACCTGGGAAGATAAAGACATTGGCTTGACCTGCTACCTTGCTTCCTGGAGCCTTCAAGGCTGCAGTTGCAGGGACAAAAGCTGCGTCAAATTGCAATTCCCCGTCAATTTCAAGGTCTGGACGAAGTTCATGAGCAAGCTTAGTCGCTTCGACAACCTTATCAACACTTTCGCCGAAACCAGATCCTTTTGTTGAATAGCTCAACATAGCAATTTTTGGATCAATTCCAAACATCTTGGCTGTGATAGCTGAGTTGATGGCAATTTCGGCTAATCCTTCAGCATCTGGATTGATGTTGATAGCACAGTCCCCAAACAAGTAGCGTTCAGATCCACGAACCATAAGGAAAGCTCCTGAAGTCCGTTTTACATTTGGACGAGTTTTGATAATTTGAAGAGCCGGACGAACAGTGGCAGCTGTTGAGTGAATCGCACCTGATACCATCCCATCAACGATTCCCATGTGCACTAACATGACACCAAAATAGTTAACGTCATCTTTCAAGACTTTGACGTGCTTCTTCTTCTGTCATTTTTCCCTTACGACGTTCTACTAAGGAAGCTACCATTTCTTCAAAACCTGGATAAGAATGAGGATCAATGACTTCATATCCATCCAAAACCCCTTCGATCTCAAGATAAATCCGAATTTTATCTGGATTACCAAGCAAGACAGGGGTTACTTCTGTCTCGTTCACAATGCGTTTTGTCGCTTGGAGGATACGAGGTTCTTCACCTTCTGGTAATACAATACGTGCATTCTTACCAACGAGGTTGGCTTTGAGATTTTCGAAAACTTCCATGAGTTTTACTCCTTTTAATAATTAATAACTTGTTTGAAGCTGTGTTAATACAGCTTGGAAATCTGGAGGCAGTGGACTTTCTATGACCAATTCTTCCTCTAGAAATGGATGATAATAGGATAGACGATGACAATGAAGGGCTTGGCGCTCAATGCCGTCTTCTAAACTGCCGCCATAGAGATCATCTCCCAAAAGCGGAAAGCCAATATGGGAAAAATGAACGCGGATCTGATGGGTTCGACCTGTGTATAACTGAATATCCACTAGGTAAATATCTCCAAAAGATTGAACAACCTGGTAGCTAGTATGGGCATACTTGCCACCTTTAGCTACCTTGCGGGTGATAATTGAATCTTCATCACGCGCAATCGGAGCAATAATCTCTCCGACAGGATCAAGCTTCCCAGATCCCTTGACCAAGGCATAATAGCGTTTCTGAATCGTTTTAGACTGCAATTGCTTATCCAAGCGGGCATGGGCATAGCCATGTTTGGCAAAAAGCATGACGCCACTAGTATCCTTGTCCAGGCGAGTGACAATGTGAACCTGCTGGTTCTCGTAGCCCTGTTTCACATAATAGCCTTTTACAAAATTGGCTAAGGTATTGGAATGAATCGCACTTGGAATAGAAGCAATCCCAAAGGGTTTGTTTAAGACCAAAAAATGATCATCTTCAAACAAAATATCCAAAGGCCGATCCATGGGCTTTAGGGTTTCGAAACCTTCTTCTGCTGGAATATCAATGACCAAGCGATCCCCAATATCCAACAAATAAATTGCATTCTCCGGACGTCCATTGACAAGGATCTGGCCACCACGAAACTTAATCTTTGCTAAGAGACCCTTAGAAACCTCGTGCTTTTTCAGGAAGGTCTTGACCTTGACATGCTCATCGACAATGAATTCAAATCTCATTCTCTTTCATCTCCGATAAAGGCATCCTTGACCCGATTCCAGAAGCTGGTGTGACTGGAACTTGCCACAAAATTAATCTTATGGTTGTCAATCTGGTATTCTACCTTTGCAATATTGCGATAAGAATAGGTTGAATTGTCAACAGATATAATGTGGAAGCCAGGTCTCGTCGGTGTAATCTCGATCTTATCCTTTTTAGGGACAATGACAGAAGAACCCAAGGTACGATAAACGCGGTTGTTGAGACTGGCGATCTCCGCAATCTGCAGCGCCTCAATAGTTGGGTGAAGGACTGCTCCTCCCAAGGATTTGTTGTAAGCCGTACTTCCTGTAGGAGTCGAAACGGTAATCCCGTCTCCTCTGAAGCGCTCAAAATCCACTCCATTAATCGTGAGATCAGCAACCATGGTCCGGTCGCTTCTCTTAATCGTTGCTTCGTTCAACGCTCTCATGGTACGGGTTTCCCCATTTTCGAAAGTAATCTTGACATTCAAAATAGGGTAGGAAACCTTAGCGCCTGTATCATATTTTAAGTTCTCAACCAGCTTATCGATTTCACTGTCTAAGTAATCCGTATAGAATCCTAAGTGTCCGGTATGGACGCCAACAAATCGCACCCGATCCAACTGGTGTTCATACTTGTGAAAGGCTGATAGCAACATCCCATCGCCACCAATTGAAATCACAATATCCGGGTGCTTCTCCGTCAAAATAAAATTATTTTTCCGAAGCTTGTAGCGCAACTGCTGAAAAACCTCTTCGCTTTGACGCTTGCGATTGCGAATAATGGATACTTTTTTACCTGTAGTCTTCATCTGTGTCATCACTATTTCCAACGCCATCATTTAACTTACGATGAAGTGGATCAAACAGGGCTTGAGCCTCCTGAATCGCATCCCGAATTGCCCCCATCTCTTCATCCAAGAGATAGGCCAGGTTTGCTGTCGTCTCTAAGCGTTTTTTGATCTCGTCTGGAAAGTCTCCTTTATATTTATAATTGAGCGAGTGTTCAATGGTTGCCCAAAAATTCATGGACAAGGTCCGAATTTGAATCTCTGCTAAGATCGTTTCATTTCCATCAATGGTATCGACCGGATACTCAATCACGACGTGGTAACTCCGGTAGCCACTTGATTTCTTGTGGCGGATGTAGTCTCGCTCTTGGACCACGCGCATATCCTGCCGTTGTCTCAGAACCTCTAGGATCTCTTCGACGTCATCTACGAACTGGACCATGATGCGAAGACCAGCAATATCTTGCATATCCTGAGCCAAATTTTCTTCAGAAATATTTCTTCGGATCATCTTTTCTCGGATACTCTCAATCGGCTTAACACGACCTGTGACAAACTCGATTGGAGAATGCTTTTGTTGCTTACGATATTGCTTACGAATCCCACGCAGTTTGATTTTTAATTCCCCAACTGCTTGGATATACGGATCTAAGAAGTTTTCCCAATCAATTGCCATCCTACCACCTTGTAATCTGAACCATTTTTGTATACAATAAACACATCTCTTATTATATCATGAATCGCTTTCGAAAAAAAGCAAAGGACTACAAAATGAACCATTTAGAAATTGAATACAAAACCTTGCTAGACAAGGAGGAATACCAATCCCTCCTTCCACTTTTTGCTGATACAGAATTGGTTGTCCAAACCAATCACTATATCGATACCCCCGACCAGCTCATCCGTAAGGAAAAAATGGCCTTGCGGGTGCGTACTTTCACAGATCAAGCTGAGTTGACTCTCAAAGTCCCTGAAGCAGTTGGCCATTTTGAGTACAATCAAAACCTCAGCCCAGAAGAAACCGAGGCGATCCTTCAACACCAACAGTTTCCTGACGGAGAAATCAAAAACCTCTTGATCTCTAAAGAAATCCCCGTTGAGCAACTTGCGGTCTGGGGAAGCCTTACAACAGAACGCTTCGAAAAAGAAACAGCTGCAGGCTTAGTAGCACTAGACCACAGTCTCTATCTAGACACTGAAGATTACGAGTTGGAAATCGAGGTCGAAACTGCTGAACAGGAAGATAATTTCCATCAGTTCATCAAAGAGCATGGAATCGTCTACAAAGCTGCAAAAAATAAAATCGCCAGATTGGCGGAAAGATTGTAAAATAGCTGAAATTATCGCAAATTTTTGCTAAAATAGTGCTAAGATCAAAAATCTAAATGAGGTTGGAATCACATGTCAGATAAAAAAAATATGAAGCTCTTCTCTCTCAATTCAAATCCAGAGATTGCGCAAAAAATCGCGGATCATGCTGGGGTTCCACTTGGGAAAATTTCATCCCGTCAATTCTCAGATGGTGAAATCCAAGTCAATATTGAGGAAAGTGTTCGTGGATATGATATTTATATCATTCAATCAACCAGTTTCCCTGTCAACAATCACTTGATGGAACTCTTAATTATGGTGGATGCTTGCCAACGGGCCAGCGCAAATACTGTCAATGTGGTCATGCCTTACTTCGGTTATGCTCGCCAAGACCGGACTGCTGCTCCTCGCGAACCAATTACTGCTAAGCTTGTCGCAAACATGTTGGTCAAAGCTGGGGTGGATCGCGTCGTCACACTGGATCTCCACGCTGTTCAGGTCCAAGGTTTCTTCGATATTGCCGTGGATAACCTCTTTACCATTCCACTCTTTGCAGAACACTACATTAATAAAGGTCTTACTGGTCCTGATGTTGTAGTCGTCAGTCCTAAAAACTCAGGTGTTAAACGGGCTCGTAGTTTAGCTGAATATCTTGATGCACCGATTGCGATCATTGATTACGAGCAAGATGATGCAAACCGTGATTATGGCTATATTATCGGGGATGTCAAAGATAAGAAAGCGATCTTGATTGACGATATCCTCAATACTGGTAAGACATTCTCAGAAGCTGCGAAAATCGTCGAACGCGAAGGTGCTACTGAGATTTATGCTGTATCAAGCCATGGTTTATTTGTAAAAGGAGCTGTTGAATTATTAGACCAAGCTCCAATCAAAGAAATCTTGGTAACCGATTCTGTTGCTCCAAAAGGACCAACTCCTAAAAATATCAACTATCTGACAGCTAGCGAACTGATCGCTGAAGCTATTGTTCGTATTCAAGAAAGAAAACCTGTTAGTCCTCTATTTGCCTACCACAAGAAATAAGGTCTTAATGTGATATATTTTGATAATGCCGCAACAACTCCCCTTCTATCTGAAGTCATTGATAAAATGTCTGAAACTATGAAGACCACTTTTGGAAATCCATCCAGTCTTCATGCTCATGGACGGATGGCTAGTAAACTTCTCCGAGAATCTCGCGAGCAGATTGCTCAGTCTCTCCATACTCTTCCAAATCGTATTTTCTTCACTTCAGGTGGATCAGAAAGTAATAATACCGTTATAAAAGGCTACTGCTTGAAACACCAAGCAGATGGCAAACACATCATTACGACCGCTTTGGAACACCATGCGGTTCTTGAACCCATCGAATACCTTGTAGAACGTTTCGGATTTGAAGTGACGATCGTCCAACCAAGAGATGGACGCATTCAGGTTAGTGATATCAAGGCTGCACTTAGACCGGATACCATTCTTGTCTCTACCATGTTTGCCAATAACGAAACAGGCGATCTTCTACCGATTAAAGAAATCGGAGAACTCTTAAAAGATCATCCAGCTGCCTTTCACGTTGATGCTGTCCAAGCAATCGGAAAGGTCCCTGTCTATCCCGAAGAATTGGGAATTGATTTTCTCAGTGCTTCTGCCCACAAATTCCATGGACCAAAGGGCGTCGGCTTCCTTTATGCGGCCGCCCCAGATTTTGATAATCTCATCCATGGTGGGGATCAGGAAAGTAAGATGAGAGCCAGCACGGAAAATCTCATTTCTATTGTCGGGATGGCAACCGCGCTTCAGCAAGCTACACTACATCAAGAAAAAAATTTCAACCAGGTTCAAAAACTCGGCCAAGAACTAGTCAATGGTTTAGCAGCCTACGATTACTACGTAAATGCGAATGACGATCATCTTCCATTTGTTTGGAATCTTGGCTTTCCGGGTGTCCAAAATGATGTATTATTGATGCGACTCGATCTTGCTGGAATTTCTGTCTCTACAGGTTCTGCTTGTACTGCCGGTACAGTTCAACCCAGCCATGTCCTTGAGGCACTCTATGGAAAAGATAGCTCACGCCTAAAAGAATCCCTTCGAATTAGTTTTTCAGAACTCAATACCGTAGAGGAGGTTCAAGACTTCCTCTCAAAACTTAAAGAAATTTTATCATAGGAGAACAATATGGCTTTGAAACAAGTGTTTCATTGAAAGACTGCAAATATACCTATAGTCTACACCCAAATGTTAAAAAATATACCTTACGTGACAATACATTCGCTGTTACAAAAGTTGGAAATTACGAGTTAAATCGTTTGCTCGAAGTCGTTCCAAATAGCGGCGAAGGCTTCCTACTTAAAATCATTTTCAATAAAGATTTGACAGGTTTTAAGATCAATATTACTGACAAGTCTGGACTTCGCCTGGTTAATATCTTTAAAAATCCAGAGAATGATATCATCCAACAAAAATTCTATTTCCTAATGGATAGTCTTGTCGAAAGAGAAATTTTCAACAAAACAGAGGTCTAATATGGTAACCTTAACTTATATCGATGCTTACCAAGTAGAACGAACGACTACTTATCCTGACCTTGCAGCCTGTATCCTAGCTTTTTCAGGCTGTGTAACCTTGCCTGACTCTTACTCAATCGTATCCATTGAATACAAGGGGGAAAAGCTACCCTATACAGGACGAGTCGATGGACTCTATGCTTTTTTGAAAAAGGTAGAACAAGCTGAAAACTAAGCTGATGCTGATGGAACTCTCCCATCGTCATCAGCTTTTTCTTTAGACAAAAATATTTTTGAAAAACCACTCTAGATAGTTGATTTTTTCACAATCTTCCTATACAATAAGAGGGAAAGGTTGTGATATTGTGAAACATGATAAAAATACTCCAATTCCACGCGCAACAGCAAAACGCTTATCGCTCTACTACCGCATTTTTAAACGCTTTAACTCTGAAAAAATAGAGCGCGCCAATTCCAAGCAAATTGCTGATGCAATTGGGATTGACTCTGCTACTGTTCGCCGAGATTTCTCATATTTTGGTGAATTGGGAAGACGTGGATTTGGTTATGACGTAAAAAAACTGATGAACTTCTTTGCAGATCTCTTGAATGACAATGCCATTACCAATGTCGCTATTGTTGGGATCGGAAATATGGGAAGTGCACTCCTCAACTATCGCTTCCATGAACGCAATAAGATGAAAATTGTCATGGCGTTTGATCTAGACGATCATGAACTGATCAATACCAAAAGTAAGGACGGAATTCCTATTTACGGTATTTCCTCTATTAAAGAAAAGCTCAAACAAGAAGGCATTCAAACAGCCATCCTAACTGTTCCAAGCGTCAAAGCTCAAGAAGTGGCTAGCCTTTTAGTAGACGCTGGTGTCAAGGGAATTCTCAGCTTCTCACCAGTGCATCTGACAGTCCCTAAAGATGTCGTCGTCCAATATGTCGACCTCACCAGTGAATTGCAGACACTCCTTTATTTCATGCGAAAAAACGAAGAATAAAGACTTATACTTTAACAAGAAAAAGAGGCTGGGACAAAAGTCCTAGCCTCTCAATTATTTTTGGATTGTCGAGCAAGACGCAGTGGTTGAGTGGGCTCTACTACGCTGATTTCATCAGCTTTTACAGCCCTACTTAACTGTGCGGAGGTGGGACGACGAAATCGAATTCTAACGAATTACCGATTTCTGTCCCACTCTCTTCTTTTTTATACCAAATAATCTGTCTCTTCACGGTAACTATAATAGTTTTCTTCAGATACAATCAAGTGATCCAATAGGGTTAAGCCCATAACTTCACAGGCTTCTAAAACCCGATGCGTTACTTCATCATCATTTTTACTGGGAAACACGGCACCAGATGGATGATTATGAGCCAAAATGATGGAGGTTGCCATGTGCTTCAATGCATAATGCAGGATTTCACGTGGCTCCGCAATACTTCGATTCACTGTTCCAATAAAAATGGTCTGCTGATGGATAATTTCATTCTGCGTATTTAAATAGAGGGCAACTAGGTGCTCCTGTTTCTTATGGCCGATTTCCTGTTGAATTTTATGGGCCAATTTCTGGCTGCTCATGATCTGTTCAGAACTCATTAATTCATCTTTATGAATCCTTCGTCCAAACTCAATCACAGCCAGAAGTTCGATGGCCTTCACCCGGCCAATCCCAGAGATTTCCTGCAGCTCCTCTAGGGTTAATTGACTTAACTCCTTTAAACTATTAACGGAGCTCAAAAGAGCTTGTGCAATCTCATAAACGCTTTTTTTCTTATTGCCTGTCCGTAAGAGAATGGATAACAATTCTTGATGACTCAGCTTATCTACCCCTTCAGAAACCAAACGTTCTCTAGGAAGTAAAGATGGTTCAATAAATGATATGTCGTACATAATTTCCTCCTCACTTATTAATTCGTAATAAATAGAGAAAACGACGACCTTGCATTATTTACAGGCGATTTCTTCCTTCAAATCATCTAACACTAAGACTTCATCTTTATTAAAGCGGATTTGGTAACCTGTTTGAACTTGCTCAAGCTCCTTTAAAAACTGTTGAATTTCACAGCGAATCAAGTACTCCTGGCTCTGAGGAATGGCCTCTAAAGCTTGGTAGACTTGCTCTACTTCGTAGATTCCTTTCGTAATTAAACCATTTCGTGGAAAATCGTTTACTAAGAGATCATAGAAATGATGTAAGAGATGATAAATTCGCTCTTTCGTCACTATTCTACCTCCTTATCATACTCTTTCTCCTCTTATTATATACTGAATTTCCCTCAATATTATGACAAGTTCCTTACATAATATTACTAATCTCTTACAATTTTACAAGAATTTCTCCTAGCTTCCTACATAGAAAAAGCCCAGACATTTCTGTCTCGGGCTTTATTTTTTAAAGTTGCATTTGATTATAAGACTTGCTGAATGAATCCAGGATGTCTTTTGGTGCCTTGTCATAGTCAACAGAGGTTTCCAAATTCCCTTTTACAATCGTACGGTAAGTCGCTGCAGCATCCTCACAGGTCACCAAGGTGATCTCATTGACGCCTTCACGATCTTGAATAACATCTACACGGTCTGGAGTCACTGTCTCAACAGACGAGATGACATAAGTATAGATTTTTTCTTTGTCCGTGATGTAGATCTTCATTCCCGCCTTGGCTTTCTCTAATGGTGAGAATAACATGGCATTTGCTCCAGTTAGGCCAAATACGTGGTGACTAGCAAGAGAATAATTGCCTTGCCCCATGACTTGGTTTTCCTTCATGGTCCCCGCTCCGTAGTAGAGGGCAACATTTTCAAGTCCCTTAAAGATCGGAAGGTTCATGTTCAATTCAGGAATCGAAATTCCCCCAATTACAGGAAGTTTTTGAGCCTGCCATTGGGCATTGATAACGGCCTCCGTCGAGAGTGACTGGACATGTTGGAAATCAAAGCTCGTCTTCACTTCTTTGTTTTTATCAATAGTCTTTTTATCGACCTTGCTAACCTGGTATTGGTTGGTATGCCAAACCATGATCATATTGCGGATCGGAGCATTGAATATTAAGAGAAGTGAGAGAATAATCAAAAGTGTTGCAAGGATGTTGATAAGAGTATTACGTAAACTCTTTTTCTTTTTTCTTTTGCGTGACATGCTGTCCCCTTATCTATTCGTTTTCTTCCACTACTTCTTCATCTTTTTCATCAGCTTGTACAGTTGTAAAGGTCACAATTTTCGCATCCTGATCCAGTCTCATGACTTTCACACCCTGAGTCGAACGACCCGTTTGAGAAATGTTAGCCACACCTGTCCGGATCATAACTCCGGTATCGGTAATGATCATCAGATCTTCATCCCCTTTAACGGTTAAAAGACCAGCTAACGGACCATTTTTCTCTGTAATATTGGCTGTTTTGATTCCTTTACCACCACGGCCCTTGGTTGGGTATTCGCCAGCCATTGTCCGCTTACCATACCCTTTTTCAGTAATGACCAATACTTCGTCCTGGTCGGTGATAGCACTTGCCCCAACAACCTTGTCTCCATCACGGAGATTCACACCACGTACACCTGTAGCAGAACGTCCCATATTCCGAACTACTGCCTCATTAAAGCGGACTGAATATCCATATTTGGTACCGATAATGACGTCAGTATTGCCATCTGTAAGGAAGACATTGATCAATTCATCCTCGTCCCGTAGGTTCAGAGCTTTCAGACCGTTCTGACGGATATTTGAAATTCTGCTACGTTAGTGCGCTTGACTACACCTTGTCGCGTCGTAAAGAAGAGATAAGACTCATCACTGCGATCTTGCTCCACATTGATAATGGTTTGAATCGATTCACCTTCGTCCAATTTTAAGAGGTTGACGATTGGTAATCCTTTAGCTGTCCGGCCATATTCTGGAATCTCATAACCTTTCAGACGATAGACACGCCCCTTATTGGTAAAGAAGAGCAAATGATCATGGGTGCTCGTAGAAACCAATTCACGAACAAAGTCATCATCCTTCACACCAGTTCCTTGAACCCCACGTCCACCACGTTTTTGTGCAGTAAATTCAGCTTGGTCCAAACGTTTGATGTATCCTTTATTAGAAAGGGTAATTAAGACATCTGTTTCTTCAATCAAGTCCTCATCTTCAAGAGAAAGAACTTCCCCTACCATCAACTCAGTTCGACGAGCATCGCCAAACTTGCGTTTGACTTCTTCTAATTCATCCTTGATGATAGTCGCCACACGCTCTGGTTTAGCCAAAATATCAGCCAAATCAGCAATCAAGGCAACCAAGTCGTCATATTCACTCTGGATCTTGTCTCGTTCCAAACCGGTCAAACGACGAAGACGCATGTCCAAAATGGCTTGACTTTGACGTTCAGAGAGCTTGAACTTCGACATCAACTCAGCTTGTGCTTCAGCGTCTGTCTGGCTATTGCGGATGATTCGGATCACTTCATCGATGTGATCCAAAGCGATGAGCAAACCTTCTAAAGATATGGGCACGAGCTTCCGCTTTTTCTTTATCAAAGATGGTCCGTCGAGTCACCACTTCTGTTTGGTGCTCGATATAAGCACCTAAAATTTGACGAAGAGAAAGGATCTTTGGAACACCATTTTGAATCGCCAACATATTGAATCCAAAATTGGTTTGCATTTGTGTCATCTTAAAGAGGTTGTTCAAAATGACATTAGCCGAAGCATCCCTACGAACCTCGATCACAAATCGAACCCCTTCACGGTTAGACTCATCACGTACAGCTGTAATCCCTTCGATCCGTTTTTCTTGCACCAAGCGAACGATATGTTCGTGAACCTTGGTTTTGTTGACCATATAAGGGAACTCGGTAACGACAATCCGTTCACGACCACTTTTAGTCACTTCAATCTCTGTACGAGAGCGAAGGACGATCGATCCTTTTCCTGTTTCATAGGCTTTGCGGATACCTGATTTCCCCATAACGAGAGCACCTGTCGGAAAATCTGGACCTGGAAGAACTTCCATAAGTTCACGGGTTGTTACATCAGGATTATCCATCATCAATTTTACCGCGTCAATAGTTTCTCCCAAATTGTGAGGAGGAATATTTGTGGCCATCCCAACAGCAATCCCAGTAGCACCATTGACAAGAAGATTAGGAAAACGTGCAGGTAAGACCAAAGGTTCGCGCTCGCTGGCATCATAGTTATCAGTGAAATCAACTGTATTTTTGTTAATATCCCGCAACATTTCAAGAGCGATCCTACTCATACGGGCTTCGGTATACCGTTGTGCAGCGGCACCATCACCGTCCATGGAACCAAAGTTTCCATGACCGTCCACTAACATGTAGCGATAACTCCACCATTGCGCCATCCGAACCATGGCTTCATAAATAGAGGAATCACCGTGTGGGTGGTATTTACCCATAACATCCCCTGTGATACGGGCTGACTTCTTATGTGGTTTATCTGGCGAAACACCCAATTCATTCATTCCGTACAAAATACGACGGTGAACGGGTTTTAAACCATCCCGAACATCAGGGAGGGCACGAGCAACGATAACACTCATGGCATAATCGATAAAACTCGTCTTCATTTCTGATGTTAAATTCACATCAATTAGATTATTATCCTGCATTCAAAAAATGCCTCTCTTTACTTAATTCACCATACTATTATAACACATTTTAGCCTATTTTTCTTCTTAGGAACACAAACGTAAAAACGTTTACATCAAGGATTCATACTGTTTCAGATGACAAAGACTTTCAAAAGTGGTAGAATGAAGTCGTATGAGAATCTATCTCAAAAAAAAATGAAGGAGACGTTTAGACTCATGGATTTGACTAAACAACACAAAAAAGTTATCCTTGTCGGTGACGGTGCCGTAGGTTCATCTTATGCATTTGCACTTGTCAACCAAGGAATTGCACAAGAGCTTGGAATTATCGAAATTCCTCAATTGCACGAAAAAGCTGTCGGAGATGCGCTTGACCTTAGCCACGCCCTTGCCTTCACTTCACCTAAGAAGATCTATGCGGCTGAGTACGCTGACTGTGCGGATGCTGACCTTGTTGTAATTACTGCAGGTGCTCCTCAAAAACCAGGTGAAACTCGCCTTGATCTTGTTGGTAAAAACCTTGCCATTAACAAGTCAATCGTAACACAAGTTATTGAATCAGGATTCAACGGTATCTTCCTTGTAGCTGCTAACCCAGTTGACGTTTTGACATACTCTACATGGAAATTCTCAGGATTCCCTAAAGAACGCGTTATCGGTTCTGGTACTTCTCTTGACTCAGCTCGTTTCCGTCAAGCACTTGCTGAAAAATTGGACGTTGATGCTCGTTCAGTGCACGCCTACATCATGGGTGAACATGGAGACTCAGAATTCGCTGTATGGTCACACGCTAACATCGCTGGTGTAAACCTTGAAGAATTCCTTAAAGACACTCAAAACGTTCAAGAAACTGAATTGATCGAATTGTTCGAAGGTGTTCGTGATGCTGCTTACACCATCATCAACAAAAAAGGTGCTACATACTACGGTATCGCTGTTGCCCTTGCTCGTATCACTAAAGCAATCCTTGATGATGAAAATGCAGTACTTCCACTTTCTGTATTCCAAGAAGGTCAATATGGTGTTAGCAACGTCTTTATCGGTCAACCTGCCATCGTAGGTGCACACGGTATTGTACGTCCAGTGAACATCCCATTGAACGATGCGGAACAACAAAAAAATGAAAGCTTCTGCTGATGAATTGCAAGCAATCATTGATGAAGCATGGAAAAAAACCCTGAATTCCAAGAAGCTTCTAAAAACTAAGAAAAAAACATCTCCTTATTAAAAAGGGGATGTTTTTTTAGCTGCTTTATTTGGATTTGTCAGCAAGGATTTCAAGCAAATAAGGCACAACGAGATTGCTCTCTATGTCTTTCAAAGAAGAAATCCATTTAAAGTCTGTATGCTCTTCTGGATCTAATATAAAATCACGCTCTTCCAAAAATCTCGCCAGCATAAACTAGGCGTGTAAAGACAGTATCTTTGCTGGCATCAAATTGACTATCTTCGTGGATAATCTTATTAATCCGAAGCTTTTTGATTAACCTCCTCCATAGCCTCACGTAGAGCAGCCTCTCTGGGCAATTCATTCTCTTCTACACTTCCACCTGGAATATCCCAATAAGATGGATAGACATTAGGGAGACCTCGCTTTATTTTCGAGCGTTTGATAAGCAGATACTTCCCATCTTTCTCAATCAAGGTATGGGCGATTAATTTTTACTGTCATTGCATGTTCCTCCAAGAAAGAGCAAAAAAGACTCCGAGGAGCCTCGTTATGAATCATCCACCCTGAGGGAATCGAACCCCCATCTCAAGAACCGGAATCTTACGTGATATCCATTACACTAAGGGTGGCAACTGTTATAGTATATCAAATTCTCGAGAATTTTACAAGTAAAAAAGAGAGTGGGACAGAAATCGGTAATTCGTTAGAATTCGATTTCGTCGTCCCACCTCCGCACAGTTGAGTAGGGCTGTAAAAGCTGATGAAATCAGCGTAGTAGAGCCCACTCAACCACTGCGTCTTGCTCGACAATCCAAAAACAATTAAAGAGGCTAGGACTTTGGTCCCAGCCTCTTTTGAATATTACAATTCGATATCGCCAAACAAGTCAGCCATTGAGAATCCAGTTTGAGTTTCTGGAAGATCAAAGTCGCGTTTTTCTTGTTTTGGACGACGTGGGCGAGATTGACGTTTTTCTTGTTTTTCGCCTTCTTCTTGAGCTGGACGTTCTTCAAGAGCTTTGATAGAAAGTGATACACGTTCATCTGCAGCATTTACTTCAAGAACTTTTACAGTTACTTCTTGTCCAACTTTAAGAACATCTTTTGGATTTTCAACACGTTTGTGTGAAATTTGTGAGATGTGTACAAGTCCGTCGATACCTGGCAATACTTCAACGAATGCACCGAAGTCAGTCAAACGTTTAACAGTTCCTTCGATAACATCACCAGCAGCCAATTTTTGTTCAACGCCATCCCAAGGTCCAGGTGTTGTAGCTTTCAATGAAAGTGATACACGACCTTCTTCTTCGTTCAAGTCAAGAACTTTCACTTGGATTTCTTCACCAACAGTTACAACTGATTTAGGTGATACGTTGCGTTCGTGTGACAATTCTGTCAAGTGAACCAATCCATCAACACCACCAAGGTCGATGAAAGCACCGAAGCTTGTGATACGTGCAACTTTACCAGTTACGATATCACCAACGTTCAATTTACCAAATACTTCTGCGCGTGCTGCAGCTGATTCAGCTTCAACAACTTCACGACGTGAAAGGATAAAGCGGTTTTCTTTTGGATCTACTTCTTTGATTTTAGCATCAAATTCTTGACCTACGAAACGTTCAGTGTTACGTACAAAACGAGTATCAAGCATTGAAGCTGGAATAAATCCACGAAGTCCTTCAAATTCTACTGAAAGTCCGCCCTTAACAGCGCGAGTTCCTTTAACAGTAACAACTTCTTCTTCACGTCCGACCAATTTGTCCCATGCTTTGCGAGCTTCCAAACGTTTTTTAGATACAAGGTAAGTTACTGTATCAGTATCTTTACCCAACTACTTGACGAAGAACAAGCAATTCAAGTGTTTCACCTGGTTTTACCAAGTCGTTGATGTCCGCATCACGATCGTTTGTCAATTCGCGAAGAGTCAAGACACCTTCGACACCAGTTCCAGAGATTGCAACGTTAGCTTGGTTCGCGTCAACTGTCAATACTTCAGCAGTAACAACGTCACCTGGTTCAACTTGGCTAACACTGTTTAGCAAATCTTCAAATTCATTCATCTAAAAAATCCTCCAACAATCAAGTTTTCTAAAACTTGACATACTTATAATTATTTTTCCTAAGCAAGCACTCGCAATGAGATCAACTACAATCTTTAACGACTCATCCTATAAAGAAATAAAATACCTGGATAGATATTTTATCACTTATCTGATATTACCTAAGAACTGGGGTAGCTGGATTCGAACCAACGCATGAGGGAGTCAAAGTCCCTTGCCTTACCGCTTGGCTATACCCCAAAAAGAGCGTTGACATCAGTCACTTTATCATCGTCACAATGAACGCTAATGGAGAGAGAGGGATTCGAACCCCCGAACCCGAAGGAGCGGATTTACAGTCCGCCGCGTTTAGCCTCTTCGCTATCTCTCCATATAAATCAACAGGATCTATTATACCATTGATTTATTATGATTGCAAGCCCTTATTTATTCAAATTATAATTTTCTATTAAAATTTCAACGGCTTTTTCAAGTTTTTTGTAAAGAGAATCCACATTTCCATTTTTGATAATGGCATATTGACCCAGCCATGTCTGCAATTTCACCAATCGTTTTCTTTCCAATGGACAAAGTGAAACCATCAAAAGTGTCTTTTCCGACAGTTACTTTACTATCAACGATTTGAATCTCAATTTTCTTATCTTTTTTACTCATTTCAACCCTCTTTTCACTTTTTCTATTTTACAAAAATTCTCTTGATGACGCAAGAGAAAAGGGAGTGGGTCAGAAAGAATTTAGTTAGAAATTCCTTCTTTATCCCACCCCCGCAAGAGTCATTCGTCACTCTTCTATTCCTAAAAAGCGAATGAAGAGAAACATTAGCTACTACGTCCTTTTCGTTAAGACTTGTTCTCATTGAAGCCTGGACACTTTGGTCTCAGACGCTATCGGTTTAATCGACTTTGACAATCCATCCTTCTGGCGCTTCGACATCACCAAATTGGATGCCGGTCAACTCGTCATAAAGCTTCCGTGTGACAGGACCTACTTCTGTTTCAGAATAGAAGACATGGAAGTCATCACCGTGTTGAACGCCTCCGATCGGAGAGATGACAGCTGCGGTACCACATGCTCCTGCTTCTACAAAGCGATCCAAAGTCATTGATAAAGACATCCCCTTCAATTGGTGTCATACCAAGACGGTGTTTCTGCTAAGTAAAGCAAAGAGTACTTGGTGATCGATGGCAAAGATAGAAGGACTCAATGGCGTCACAAATTCGTTATTAGCAGTGATACCAAAGAAGTTTGCAGAACCAACTTCTTCAATCTTGGTGTGAGTTGCTGGATCGAGGTAAATCACGTCAGAGAAGTTACGATCATGGGCAATCTTACCTGGCAACATACTAGCTGCGTAGTTCCCACCAACTTTAGCAGCCCCTGTACCATGTGGTGCAGCACGGTCATACTCATCTTGAATCAAGAAGTTCGTTGGAACCAAACCACCTTTAAAGTAGTTACCGACAGGCATGGCAAAGATGGTAAAGATATACTCATCTGCTGGATGCACACCAATAATATCACCGACCCCAATCAAAAGTGGACGAAGGTAAAGGGTAGCTCCAGTACCATATGGTGGAACATACTCTTCATTGGCTTTCACCACTGCCTTACAAGCATCCACAAACATGTCTGTTGGAACTTGAGGCATCAGCAAACGATCTGCTGTGCGTTGCAAACGTTTGGCGTTTTGATCTGGACGGAACAATTGGATACTTCCATCTTTTGTACGGTAGGCTTTTAACCCTTCAAAGGCTTGCTGACCGTAATGCAAACTTGGAGAGGATTCGGACAAATGCAAGGTCGCATCTTCTGTCAATTCCCCTTTTTCCCAAGCTCCATTGCGATAATGTGCCAAATAGCGATAAGGTAATTTCATATATGAAAAGCCAAGGTTTTCCCAATCAAGTGATACTGTCATGATAGTGCTCCTTTTAATTTTTTCTATTCCTTGTCGATCTGATGCAGGTCGATTCAGTTTCTCAATCTATGTACACTATTGTACACCATTTCATGAGAATTTCAAGCGAAATTTTCAATTTTCAGAAAATTTATTTTCAAAGAAAGTCAGTCCTAGAATGGACCGACGCTTTCTTTTATTTGATAGTAGCTGAAAAAACTTCTTGATCTGAAATGGTATCGTTGACAAAGGATCCATTGCTTGTTCTTTCAGAAATGCTTAATTGTGTCAAATCAACTTCTGTCACCTGACCTGTTGTGGAAGTGATATGAAGGATTTGATCTTGTTCTGCCACTTCTTCTTGGCTCGTAAAGAGATCAAAATCTCCCTGGTCTGTGAAAACTGGACCTGCCTTGAAGACGCGGTGTGGTTTATTTTTCAACTCACGCAAGACCTGTAGTCCCCGTTTAGCCCGACTGGTCACAGGAATATCGTCTTGTAACATCCGTTTGAGACTGCCTCGCTGGGTCAGAATGTACATGCTTGGAGTCGTCGACTTAAAGGCTGCAGCAACTTGATCTCCGTCTTTGAGGTTAATGGCTTTGACCCCTGCTGCTTTGGCTCCTACGACGGGGACCTCCTCAATATTGAAGTGCAACCCATAACCATTTTTAGTAATGATCATGATATCTTCCAGTACAACTGGTGCTACTGCTACAATACGGTCGTCTTGGTCTTTTAGCTTAGCATACTTAGTCGATTTAGAACGATAAGTCCGCCATGGGCTCAATTCTTTTCGTTCAAAACGCTTGATTTGTCCTTGTTGAGTTGCCGCAAAGTAGGTTACTCCCTCAAACTGATCCACAATCTCCGCAAAGAGAATTTCTTCCTCTTGCTCAAAATTGGTCAAGGTCTGACTGAGGTGCTCTCCGATATCCTTCCACTTGGTATCTGTCAATTCGTGAATTGGTCGATAAATGGCATTCCCCAAGTTGGTAAAGAGTAAGAGATGCTGAGTGGTCTTAGCAGGCTCTACAAAAATCAACTCGTCATCGTCTCGCTTACCGACTTCTTCCAGTGTCGAGGCATTGAAAGAACGAGGCGAGGTCCGTTTGATATAACCAGCACGGGTTACGCTGACGAAAGGTTTCCTCTTCAACAATGAGACTGGCTGTATCAATCTCGATCGTTTTAGCAGTGTCTTGCAATTCACTGCGACGAGGATTACCAAAAAGCTTCTTGACTTCACGCAACTCCTTCTTCATGAGATTGAACATGGTCCGTTCATCCCCAATGATGGCTGCCAAGGTCGCGATTTGCTCCTTGAGACTGGCATGCTCTTCTTCCAAGGTCACGATATCCGTATTGGTCAAGCGGTACAATTGCAAGGTAACAATAGCTTCAGCTTGTTCTTCCGTGAAATCGTAGCTGACCTTGAGGTTTTCTTTGGCATCTGCCTTGTTATCAGAAGCGCGGATCAAGGCGATGACCTCATCGAGGATGGAAATGACGCGGATCAAGCCCTCTACGATGTGGAGCCGTCGTTCTGCCTTTTCCTTATCAAAGCGCGAGCGAGCGACAATGATATCCCGACGGTGTGCAATGTAGCTAGAGAGAATCGGTACAATCCCCACTTGACGAGGGGTATAATTGTCAATCGCCACCATATTGAAGTTGTAGTTGACCTGCAAGTCTGTGTACTTGAACAAGTAGTTCAAAATCAAATCTGCATTGGCATCTTTTTTGAGCTCAATGGCAATGCGAAGACCATCTCGGTCAGACTCATCCCGAACCTCTGCGATGCCAGCTACCTTGTTGTTGACCCGGACATCATCAATCTTCTTGACCAAGACTGCTTTATTGATCTCATAAGGGATCTCGGTAACAACGATTTGCTGCTTACCGCCTTTGAGCTGCTCGATCTCTGTTTTAGAGCGGACAACCACCCGGCCCTTACCAGTTTCATAGGCTTTCTTGATCTCATCCCGTCCTTGGATAATGGCACCCGTTGGGAAATCAGGCCCAGGCAGAAACTCCATGAGCTTGTCTACCTTGGCAGATGGATGGTCAATCATGTAGACCACGGCATCAATGACTTCAGCAAGATTATGTGGTGGAATATCTGTCGCATAACCAGCTGAAATCCCTGTTGCCCCATTGACTAAGAGATTTGGAAAAGCGGCAGGCAAAACAGTTGGCTCTTTTTCTGTATCGTCAAAGTTCCAGGCAAAAGGCACTGTATTCTTTTCGATATCTTGCAAAAGATAACCCGCAATTTCAGACAAGCGCGCCTCGGTATAACGCATAGCCGCTGGTGGATCACCGTCCATGGAACCATTGTTTCCGTGCATTTCAACAAGGATCTCGCGGTTCTTCCAGTCTTGAGACATGCGGACCATGGCATCATAGATAGAACTGTCCCCGTGAGGGTGGAAATTCCCCATGATATTTCGACAGACTTGGCAGACTTGCGGTAGCCCTTGTCATGGGTATTGCCGTCCTTATTCATCGAATAAAGAATCCGCCGTTGAACAGGTTTCAAGCCATCCCGAATATCAGGAAGAGCCCGTTCTTGAATAATGTATTTGGAGTAGCGACCAAAGCGCTCCCCCATGATGTCCTCCAAGGACATGTTTTGGATATTACTCATATAGGGTACAAAGCCCGTAAAATACAAAGTGAAAATAGGAAATTCTTGCAGTGAGCCATGCTCACAAGAGAATTTATCTTTTTCACACAGTATTTAGGGCGTGTTCAACTCCTTTCAAAGAATGTTGAGTAGTCTTTTGTATAAAAAGGCAATTCAGTTACACCAAGCAACCAAACGATCCTTTCTGTAGTTTAAAATAGATTCATTAACGATTAGAAAGTTTCTCTTTAGCATAAGCTATCATCTTCTCAGCCACTTCCTGATTATAGGCAAATCCCATCTTTTGAGCCAGAATTTGAGCTTCTCGATTGAATAGCCCCATGGTAGCAAATAAAGACTGAATGATTTTATCGAAACTAGATATATCAAGCAAAGCTGAGAACTCTTTCTCTTGCCCGGCTGGTAGATAGTGAAAGAGGTACTTGTAGTTCTTTCCGATGTCAACTACTCCCCTATCGCTTGTCACCTGCCAAGCTAAAACCTTGAGCAATTCTTGCTGACAAATGCCATAGAGGTGGTCGGTCGCATAGATCAGCTGATTTCTTCGAATGGCTTTGACAACATATGCCGAAACCCACCAAAATTCATTGTAGGTGGCTGCAAATTCCTCTTCAGTAGGCGGAGCGGTCCAATAGCGCTTGGAATTAGGCTGATAGGCTTCAAACAAGCCTTTGTCGTCTTTTATAACTTCAAAATTTGCTTCGCTATCCACCCACTCTTGGATATACTCCTTGGGACAGAGGGTCAAATCGATACGGTTGCCGTCTTCAAATAGCATGAGATACAGACGACGATGTCCCAGTCGGTTGTGCTGTTCGATGAGTCGATTTCCGTACTGATCCAACCAGGATAAATCTGAAATCAGGTCTTCTAGATCATCAACAATATAGACCACATCATAATCTTGAAACTCGTCTTTGGGTGCCTGAGGATTCGTTCGTGATCCGGATAAAGCAATTGCTTCTACTTCTATAGTATCAGCTATTTGCAAAATCAGATTCATCATTTCTGTTTCAGTTCTCATGTCGATTCCTTACCATTTCTACATCCCAGCTTATTTACGTTATAGTAGAACGTGATTAAAAAACTGTATTTTCTTCTAAGGTAAACTTAACGTTATCCTCAATCCATTGACGACGTGATGCAGCCTTATCTCCCATAAGGACAGAGACACGGCGTTCTGCACGCGCTAAATCATCAATGGTAACACGGATCAAGGTACGAGTTTCTGGATTCATGGTCGTTTCCCAAAGCTGATCTGCATTCATTTCCCCCAACCCTTTGTACCGTTGAAGGGTTGCTCCACGGCCAAAGGTCCGACGCAACTCTTCTAATTCGCTATCTGTCCAAGCATAGGCTACTTCTTCTTTCTTGCCTTTGCCTTTCGACATCTTATAAAGAGGAGGAAGTGCAATGTAGACATGCCCTGCTTCTACCAAAGGGCGCATATAGCGATAGAAGAAGGTTAAGAGGAGGGTTTGAATGTGGGCACCATCCGTATCCGCATCGGTCATGATGATGATCTTATCGTAGTTAGCATCTTCCACAGAGAAATCTGCCCCAACTCCAGCACCGATGGTGTAGATCATGGTGTTGATTTCCTCGTTTTTGAGGATATCACTCATATTGGCCTTCTCAGTATTGAGCACCTTCCCACGAAGGGGAAGAATCGCTTGGAACTTCCGATCCCGTCCTTGTTTGGCAGAACCGCCGGCTGAGTCTCCTTCGACTAGATAAAGTTCGTTTTTCTTAGGATTTTTAGACTGGGCTGGTGTCAATTTACCAGACAAAAGTCCCTTGTCCTTTTTGCTCTTCTTGCCATTTCGGCTTTCATCCCGCGCTTTACGAGCGGCTTCACGCGCATCCCGGGCTTTAATAGCCTTACGAATGAGATTGGAAGCCAATTCTCCATTTTCCATGAGGAAGAAGGTCAATTTATCAGAAACAATGCTATCGACGACTGGACGAGCCAAGGGACTTCCTAATTTGTCTTTGGTTTGTCCTTCAAACTGCAAATGGGCCTCTGGAACCAGGATCGAGAGAACAGCAGACAAACCTTCACGGTAGTCTGATCCTTCCAGATTCTTGTCTTTTTCTTTGAGGAGTCCTATCTTTCTTGCATAGTCGTTCATAGCCTTGGTAATGGCTGTCTTCAGACCTGTCTCGTGGGTTCCCCCATCTTTGGTGCGGACATTATTAACGAAGGACAAGATATTATCTGAGTAGCCATCATTGTATTGCATGGCCACTTCTACCTGAAAACCATCTGATTCGCCACTAAAGTAGAGAACAGGTGTCAAAGTTTCCTTGTCTTCGTTCAAGTACTCTACGAAATCTTGGACACCATTTTCATAATGAAAGGCCACATGGTTGTCTTCTTCCTTACGGAGATCGGTCAGCGTCAGCGTCACGTCCTTCAGCAAGAAGGCTGATTCTTTGATCCGCTCAGCAATGGTATTAAATTTGAAATCTGTCGTTGAAAAGATGGTTGGATCTGGCATGAAGGTGACCTTGGTCCCTGTCTTAGACTTGGGAGCAGAGCCGATCTTTTCAAGGGTTGTAACTGGTTTTCCCCCATCTTCAAAACGTTGCTTATAGACAGCTCCATCACGAGTAATTTCTACCTCTAGCCAGCTAGAAAGGGCATTGACGACAGAAGATCCCACTCCGTGAAGACCTCCGGATGTCTTATAGCCTCCTTGACCAAACTTCCCTCCAGCATGGAGGACGGTAAAGATGACCTCAACGGTTGGTTTGCCCATAGCATGCATCCCGGTCGGCATCCCACGTCCCTGGTCTTCTACCGATAGCGAACCATCTTTATTAATCGTTACATCGATTTGTGATCCAAAGCCAGACAAGGCTTCATCGACCGCATTATCCACGATCTCCCAGACCATGTGATGCAAGCCATTTCCATCGGTCGATCCGATATACATCCCTGGACGTTTACGGACTGCATCCAACCCTTCTAGTACCTGAATGGCATCGTCATTATAATTATTAATATTGATTTCCTTTTTTGCCACAAGGAACCTCCTATTTGTTCATCTTTTCTATATTACAGTTTTTTAGGAAATTTTGCAAAATTTTTTCTCTTTATATGGAGATTTCCATATCCTAGTAAAAAATGTTAGCTGGGCACTTTCTTCAGATGTCACACTTTAACTCCAAAAATTTCTTTTTCTATTGATGCCTTTTTGATATAATGAAAGTATGATAAAAGAAATAAGTGTTTTAATTTTAGCCTATCTGTTAGGCTCCATTCCTTCGGGATTATGGATTGGGAAAATCTTTTTCCATATTAATTTACGGGAACATGGCTCGGGCAATACTGGAACGACCAATACCTTTCGGATTTTAGGGAAGAAAGCTGGAATCATTGTCTTTGCGATTGATTTCTTGAAAGGAACTTTGGCCGTTCTCCTTCCGACTTTCTTTGGAATTCAGGGGATCTCGCCGATGGTCTTTGGTCTCTTAGCCGTTTTGGGACACACTTTCCCAATTTTTGCTGGATTCAAGGGTGGAAAAGCAGTGGCGACGAGTGCTGGTGTCTTACTTGGTTTCTCGCCTATCCTGCTTCTCATTTTAGCTGTTTATTTTGTAGCTAGCCTTTATTTAACCAGTATGATTTCGTTTTCGAGTGTTACCGTTGCGCTACTCGCCATTCTTTCGGTCCTCCTTCTTCCTTTGACTGGATGGATCTTGCACAGCTATGATCCGCTTTTTACAGTCATTGTCTTGGCCTTAGCTACCTTGATCATTCTTCGACACAAGGACAATATCCAACGGATCAAAGAGAAAAAAGAAAATCTCATCCCTTGGGGAAAAAACATCACCCATCAACAACCAAAAAACTAGAGCGCATGCTCTAGTCTTTTTGGTTGGATCCCCCTTATACTTTTGAACAGATCCTCATTATAAAGCATCGACTAAGTCCATCAGTATTTCCATAGGAGTTTTTTTCCTACGACCATTAACAGTTTCGATCATGTGATAAACTTTTAAACGATTGTCATTGCTAAAGACAAACTCAAAGCGGAATTCGCGTCCGTTGGGTGCCACTGTATCAAATTTCGTTTTATATTTATCATGAACTGGGCTAACTGGAAACTTATTGAAGAGCAAGCGTCGTTTCTCCCCTGCTTCTTTCAAACAGTTTTCTAGTTCTTGACAATAGTTATAAAACAGCTGATAGAGGTCTTCTTCTGAAATTCTTCTTCTCCGAACTAATGATGTAAAATCCGAAAAATTTCTGCGCGGGATTTCAATGCTAAATGAGAATCCCTCTTGGTTGATTCTTTCTAAAAATGCATCTCTTGAAATCATAGAACTACTCTTTCTTTTATCAATCTGTAGTGAACCCTTATTGTTTCTATACACAGTCAATCCATTATGTAATCAAGCAGGTCCATCAGGGTGAGTTTCTTGCGACCATTGACGGTCTCAAATAGATTATAAACTCTTAGTTCTTGGTTCTTTTTAAAAGCAAACTCAAAGCGAAATTCGCGACCATTGCATACAGCTACATAAAATCCGGTCTGATACTTTCTCTTATCCGCTACCGCTTGCATTTGCCGGTCTTCTACCTCTCTACAAAGTAAAAGAAAGATCTGATAGAGTTGCTCCTCAGAGAGCCTTTTTCTCCAAACTAATGACTTGAAGTTATTGTACGTCCACCATGGGATTTGGATGTTGAAGGAAAAACCTTCCTGATTGGCTTTATCGATAAACGCTTTTCTGGAGATCATACTAACTCCTCTTCTAATGGAACATTGTTTGCCTCCATTATATCATCTTTTATCCTTCCACAAAAAAAGCATCCCAAATGGAATGCTTTAAAATTTTGACAATCTGATTTTTACATAAGACAGGTTAAGGAATGCTGAAAAAAATTAAAATGATAAATATCATCAAGTTCATACAATATACACTGAAACTTTCCGCCGTGAGAAAAGTGCTAGAAACAAAATTGTTTCTAGCACACGGGAGTTTTGGAACCTTAGGTCCAAAACTAAGTCATGGAACTTCGTAGAAGTTCGCTGACGTCCGTACTCACCTAAGGAAAGTTTCTAAGATAACTTTGTCTTCAATCCGAGCATCCCAAATAGAATGCTTTTTTCTGTTTCTTAATAGTATTCCCCTTGGCGGTAGTTCCAAGAGTTGAAATGATCAGATAAGTGCATCATGATCTTATCGATATCCAATCCTTTACGGATCACAACTGGACAAGTATTGACAGAACGGCTACCAGCTCCTTGTTCTGGGATGAGTTTTCCTTCGGCATCAACCATAGAGACCATTACGCCTTGTTCATAGCGAGTTTCAATGGTCTTGTCTGGTTGGATAGAAGCTACATAATCATCGGCTTCAATGACCAAGTCCACAGCACCTTCGATGCGTTCACCGATTCCTTCGACCTTCCCGCGGTTTCCTTTACCGGAAGGGTTGGCTGAAGAAGCGTAAACCATCTTACCTTCTTTTTCCCACATTTCTTTGGCGATTTGCTCACCAGCTTTACCAAATTTGATGACAAAGCATGAAGTTCCCCGAACGTCTGTCATGAGTTCTTCACGTCCATCTCCGAAAGCTTGCAATTTTGCATAAGCATCTTCGCGCCAAGGAAGGATACAACCAAGCAAGATATCTTCATCCCAATGTTTTTGGTAGAAGGCTTCGATTTCAGGATTCAATTGAGCAAGAGCGCGGAGTTCATCCATGCTTCCACAAAGAACAACACCTGGTTTGTTGCGGTTGCGTTCTTTGGCTTCGAACTTCCGTACCAATCCAGCCTTGTCGCTGGTCATGATGATGTAGCCAACTTTTGTAGGGCAGACGATACAGCCACCCTCTCCTTTCAAAATATCAAATCCTTCTTGTGAAAGTTGTCCGTCCCATTGAATGTGTTTTGTCATAAGTCTCTTTCCTTTTCTATTCTTTTTAGTATTGTATCAAAAACTAGTCTCAATTTCAATATATTTTCAGAAAATTCGTAATTAAGTATACAATTTTATGATTGCCAGTAAGCTGGTCGATTCTTCTCATATGCTGCGATCAAGTCTTCGTACTGAAGCGTAATTCCGATATCATCCAGCCCATTGAGCAATTTGTGCTTCCAATCTTGATCGATCTCAAAGCAAAACTCTCCAACAGGTGAGATGATCTTCTGCTCTTCCAAATCCACTGTTACCTCATCTGTCGGCTTCAAACTTGCCAATTTCTGACGAACCTCTAGTGGTTGGACAATAGGCAGCATGCCATTATTGAGCTCATTATTGTAATGAATATCTCCGAAGGATCCAGCGATAACGACCTTAAAGCCATAATCTGCCAAAGCCCAAGCTGCGTGCTCCCGAGAGGAGCCAGCCCCAAAATTGTCACCAGTAATCAAAATAGTTGCCTGGCGGTATTCTGTCTTATTAAAGATAAAATCTGGATCCTCGGTATACTGATCATCCAAGTAGCGCCAAGCATACATGAGGTATTTACCAAAACCTTTTTTATCAATCAACTTCAAGAATTGCTTGGGGAGGATTTGGTCGGTATCGATATTATCGTTCATCAAGGGAACCGTTGTCCCTGTATAAATGGTAAACTTCTCCATGATTCCTCCTTTTACTCGACTTCTGGCAATTGGCGCACATCGACAAAGCGACCAGCAATTGCTGCTGCAGCGGCCATAGCAGGGCTACAGAGATGGGTCTTGGCCCCAAACCCTTGGCGATCTTCAAAGTTTCGATTGCTAGTAGAGGCACAGTGGACGCCATCTGGCACCTTGTCTGGGTTCATCCCGAGACACATCGAGCAACCTGGATCACGCCATTCAAAGCCTGCATCCATAAAGATTTGATCCAATCCCAACTTTTCAGCGGCTTGCTTGACTGGACGAGAGCCAGGTACGACAATGGCTGTTAAGTTGGGCGCGATTTTTTTACCTTTCACAAACTTGGCTGCCAGCTCTAAATCACTGAGACGCGCATTGGTACAGGAACCGATAAAGATATAGCCCAATTCAATGTCTGCTGGTTTGACCAGGTTCTAAATCCATATAATGATAAGCCCGTTCATCATTCATGTCCCGAATCTCTGGGAAGGGTGTTTCAAAGTCCACTCCCATAGAAGGATTGGTCCCCCAAGTCACCATCGGAGCTAGTTCAGATACATCCATACGGATGACCTTGTCATAAACGGCATCGTCATCACTGACCAGAGTCTTCCAGTCAGCTACTGCGGCCTCAAAATCACTTGGCACACATTCGCGTCCCCGAAGGTAGTCAAAGGTCGTCTCATCTGGATTCATGATCCCCATTTTGGATCCAAACTCAATCGACATATTGCAGATGGTCATCCGTTCTTCCATGGTCAAGCGATCAATTGCTTCTCCCCGATACTCTACGACATAACCAACTCCACACGCAACACCATAACGCGCTATCAAAGCTAAGATGTAATCTTTTGAATAGATCCCTTTTTGTGGGGTACCTGTGAATTCGACCAACATCTTCTTTGGTTTGACTTGCCAGATGGTTTGGGTGGCAAAGACATGTTCTACTTCACTGGTTCCAATCCCAAAGGCAATGGCACCGAAGGCTCCGTGGGTTGCGGTGTGACTGTCTCCACAGACAATAAATTTTCCTGGCTGGGTCCGACCAGTTTCTGGGCCTATCATATGCACGATTCCTTGCTTAGCAGAACCGTGACCTGCATGATCAATCCCAAATTCCACCACATTCTCAGCTAATTTATCAATCTGGGCTTTTGAAATGACATCTCGGATATCAAAAATATTGACCGTTGGAACATTATGATCAAAGGTTCCAAAGGTTAAATCGGGTCGTCGAACCTTGCGTCCTGTATCCCGTAATCCTTGAAAGGCTTGGGGACTCGTCACTTCGTGGATATAGTGTTGGTCTACATACATGAGTTGGGGTTGCCCTTCCACTCCTGTAATCACGTGGCGGTCCCAAAGTTTATCAAAGATAGATTTTCCACTCATCGTCTTTCTCCATTTATCTTCTTGTTAGGAAATCCATTGAAGGATTAGAAAGAGGACACCTGCTAAGAGAAGGCTACTCATCCACCAGGTGGCTTGGAAATACCATTTCCGTACCTTGTGGTGAAAGAGATGCCCACCTAGAAGAGCTCCAAATCCACCAAGTAGCCAGCTCTCGAGTAACAGGACCTTTTCAGGAATCCGCCATCTGTTTTGGATGGCTTTTCGCTTATCTAATCCATAGGTCAGAAAGACCATACCATTCCAAAGAGCAATGACCATTAAACAGCGATCTCTCCAAGTCATCTTAGAGATTCCTTATGATAGCTGCTGTCATCTCTGCAGTCGAAGCCTGACCACCTAGATCTCGGGTTAAAATCCCCTGATTCAAGGTTTGATTGACCGCTTCTTCAATCATTTCTGCACCTGCTGTTTCTCCAAAACTGTCTCGGAGCATCATGGAAACAGAGAGGATCATAGAAATCGGATTGGCAATACCCTGACCAGCAATATCTGGTGCTGAACCATGAATCGGTTCATACATACTTGGTCCTTTGTCAGAATGACTGGCAGACGGCATCACGCCTAGTGTTCCAGGAAGGACACTCGATTCGTCCGATAAGATATCTCCAAATAAATTCTCTGTTACGACGACATCAAAGCGTGCTGGATTGGTAATCATGATCATAGCCGCACTATCGACAAGCTGGTGCTCTAAGGTCACATCTGGAAATTCTTTGGCAACTTCTTCTGCTACTTGGCGCCATAATTTAGACGTTGCAAGGACATTTTGCTTATCGATACTGGTCACTTTCTTGCCACGTCCTTGCGCAATCTTGAAGGCTTGGCGCATAATCCGACGGATTTCTTCTGCGCTGTAATCATTGATATCGCGCGCTGTATCTTCTTTCAAAATATGCTCTCCAAAGTAAATCCCACCTGTCAATTCACGTACAACCACGAAGTCGACACCCTCGATACGCTCTGGTTTCAAAGGAGACAGGTGTTTCAAGGCATCAAAAATCCGTACAGGGCGAATATTTGCAAAAAGATTTAATTCCTTGCGAATAGCGAGCAACCCTTGTTCTGGACGAACAGGAGCATGGTCATACTCAGGACTCCCGATGGCTGCGAGAAGAATAGCATCCGCTCCTTTAGCTGCTTTTAGGGTATCTTGGGGAAGTGGGTGACCAGCAGCATCAATCCCAGCACCCCCAAAAGGTTTGTCTTCTAGGCTATAATCAAAGCCAATTTTTGGAGCAACGGCTGCGAGAACCTCTAGTCCAGCTGCCATGATCTCAGGGCCAATCCCATCTCCTGCAAGTGTTACAATTTTCTTTGTCATGTTCATTTCCTCTTAGGCTTGTGGAAGATCACGGTAGGAGACAGCTCGTCCCATCTCACCCGCATTCTCTTTTTGAACCAGCGTATTGGCATTGATATAAGCAATAGCAGATGCCTTCAATACGTCAAAATCCAAACCAGAGGCATTGAAGATCGTATCTGTATCGACATTTTCCACCGATACCAAGACACGGGCTTGGGCGTCGATCCCATCTGTCACTGCATCGATATTGTAAGAGGTCAAGCGAACGGTTTGGTTGAAGAATTTATCAATCGCATTAAAGATGGCTTCAACCGACCCTTGACCATTGGCAAGGAATTCAAGCACTTCCCCTTCTTCATTGCTGAGGCTAACTGCTGCTGTAATCGTTTCGTCTGCGTTGGTTGTCAAGCGGAGGTCATTAAATTGGAATCCTTCTGGATTTTCCACTGCAGTACCGGCAACAAGGGCGCGGATATCGGCATCTGTGATTTCGTGTTTCTTGTCTGCCAAAGATTTGAATTTAGCAAATAATTGCTTGATGTCTTCTTCTGTGAAATCCAGTCCCAACTCATGCAGTTTTTCGACAAAGGCATGGCGACCGGACAATTTTCCAAGAGGGAGGCTATTGCTCTTGACACCCACCAACTCAGGCGTGATGATTTCATAGGTAAGCGGGTTTTTAAGGACCCCATCTTGGTGAATCCCAGACTCGTGTGAGAAGGCATTGCCACCAACAACCGCCTTGTTTTTAGGAATTGGAATCCCAGAGTAACGAGAAACCAACTCAGAAGTATTGATGGTTTCATTGAGCACAATCGGACTCTCCACCTGGTAATAGTCTTCGCGAATATTAAGAGCGACCGCTACTTCTTCAAGCGCTGCATTTCCAGCCCGTTCACCAATCCCATTGATGGTCCCTTCCACACGGCGGGCCCCATTTTTGACAGCAGCGAGGCTATTCGCTACTGCCATTCCTAGATCATCATGGCAATGAGGTGAATAGATAATCTTGCGGTCCGTCTTGACATGGTCGATCAAGTATTTGAAAATCGCGCCATACTCTGCTGGTGTTGTGAAACCGACTGTATCAGGAATATTGATGTAGCTAGCCCCCGCATCGACCGCAGTCTGAACGACTTGCAAGAGGAAATCCAATTCGGTTCGTGTCGCATCTTCTGGAGAGAATTCCACAATCTCAAATTTTGAGCGAGCGTAAGAAACGTGCTCTTTGATCGCTTCAAGAATTTCTTCCTTGGTCTTGTTGAGTTTAAACTCACGGTGAATCGGACTGGTTGCGATAAAGACGTGAACTTGCGGATACTTGGCATCCTTTAAGGCTTCATAACAAGCATCAATATCTGATTTGACAGAACGAGCTAGGCCAGTTACAGCTGTCTTGGTTAAGACCTTTGCAATCTCTTGAACAGCAGTGAAGGAATCAGGACTGGCTGCAGGAAAACCTGCTTCAATAGCAGAAATACCCCATTTTTCCAATTGTTTTGCAATGGCAATCTTTTCTTTGATAGAGAAATTAACTCCCGGAGTCTGTTCGCCATCCCGAAGGCTGGTATCTAAAAATTCAACTTTACGCATAGGGTCTCCTCATTTCTATGTAGTGGATATAAAGAAAAACATCTCACTCGGTTAACCAAGCGAGATGTTTTTGCCCGCTTGGTAAGCCAAACAGGACTAATGCTTCTGCACTAGCCCTTATACCTCAACAACAAAGCAAATTGAATAAACTTAGCTGTTTTCATGTTTGACTTTCTCCTTTGTTCAATGTCTTGTTTAGTATTTTAGCATAGGGAAAAAGCAATGTCAAGAATTTTCTACAATATTCTGAATTTTTTGAATAGAAACAAAATAGAGCTTTCAGTTCTAGTTAGATTGAAGATAAAGTCATCTTAGAAACTTTCCTTAGGTGAAGACGGACGTCAGCGAACTTCAAAGAAGTTCCATGACTTAGTTTTGGACCTAAGGTTCCAAAACTCCCGAGTGCTAGAAACAAAAGTGTTTCTAGCACTTTTCTCACGGCGGAAAGTTTCAATATTTATTGAATAAGCCTAATAGTAACTATCGTTTTTATTTTCAGCATCATTCTAGTTGTTTTATGTAAAATACAATTTTCCATCAATCTGAATAGACCCTGTTACTCTACTTCTTCTGATACAAATCAAAAACGATCTTGTCATTATAGAGGTCAATGGTATTGGCCTTGACATAGATTCCAAAGTCATTATCAATTTCAGGTAATACAATGGTGATGGTAGACTCTTTTGGCGAAATCTGGATAAAATCTGGGATATTTTTATTTTTGCTTAAAAGCCGCAAAACCATTTTTTGTGGAATTTGAAAAGTTCCGACTGAAAAATCCTTTACTGTTAAGAGAATATTCCCGTTTTCCAACTTGGATGGTTGAAAGTAAATATATAAGGGATAGTCCTTTCCTAAGAGACTCAACTGTCCCTCTAAGAGGATTTGCTGATTATCTGCATAGACCTTGTAGTCGGACAGCTTATATTTTTTCAGAAGCGATTTGATGGTATCATTGAGTTGATCACGAGTCGTTGTCATAGTTCCAACTTTGACATCTTTGGTGCCAACTGCTTGATGGAGCTGGCTAACATCTTCTCTTGGCGTTGCTAAGCGTCCTTGCACGACTAAAGCGAAGGCTAAGAGAAGGCTGACTAAGCCTAAAAACAACCATTTCCAAATATTAATTTTTTGAAGGAAGGGAATCTTCTCTTTGATGGGATTATTTTTGAGTCCAAGTTTTCTTCGTGGCATTGATTTTCTCCAATATTGCTTGTTTTATCTTTTCATAGCCCGTATTGTTGGGGTGAAAACTATCCTCCTCATACAGGGCATCATTGATAACGGTTGTCTTTCCGTCACTAATTTCTGACACGCCCATTTTGCCATCAATTCCTTTATATAGCAGATCATTGATAGGAACGAAATAGACCTGATCAAATTGCGCGATGGTTTCTTCTGTCGTCTCATTCCAACGATCTACAGCCGTCTGAATACTGGTTAATTCAGGAAAATTCAGGTAAAGAGGATTGTAGATCCCCACTACATAAATAGGAAGATGGGGATTGTCCTTTCTTGCTTTTGTGATAATTTCTTTGAGGTTTACTGTATAATTCTTGAGCGGTTTTTGGATATCTGATAGAGAAAAATCACTCAGATGATCGACAACGACTTTGCGTAGATCATTTCCGCCAACCGTTAAGGTCATGACATGCGCCTTCTTGAGATCCTTCTGAAGGTCTGTTTGCTCCTTGAGTCGATCTAAAATCTGAGCACTTGTATTTCCAGCTACACCATAGTTGACAGGCTGGTACTGGCCGTCATTTTCATTGGACAGACTTTGGGCAAGAATAGGCACGAAGCCCCCTTGTTTGGTGCTATCTCCAACACCTTTGGTCAGTGAATCTCCTAGAGCTACATAAGTATAGGTGATTTCTTTCGCAGCCGTTTTGGGCTTGGTCATACGAGGAGACGCAGTTGGTAGCAAAGCACGAAATAGAAAGACAAAGACAAGAAGGCTGGTTAAAAAGAAAACCAAGCCTTGCATCATTTTTTTAAGATTCATATGAATACGATCGCTTATCCTTGAAAAATCACTTGTCCATCACAGATAGTATAAGCAACTTTCCCTTTTAATGTTTCACCCACAAATGGTGAATTTCCAGCTTTTGAAGCGAAATGATCCGATACCAGACGATCTGCTTCCGGATCAAAGAGGGTCAAATCTGCTGGTCCATCCACAGCAATATATCCGGCATCAAAATCATAGAGACGTGCTGGATTATAGGACATCTTTCAAGCAATTGCATGAGGCTCAAATGTCCTGCATGGACCAAGTAGGTCAAACCAAGAGAAAGCGAGGTTTCAAGACCGGTCATTCCAGATGGTGCCTTGGTAATATCAGGAACATTCTTCTCATCCGCATGGTGAGGCGCGTGGTCCGTCGCAATCACGGAGATGACGCCTGACTTCAAGCCTTCAATCACTGCTAGACGATCTGATTCCAAGCGAAGAGGTGGGTTCATCTTGGCATTGCTTCCTTTAGTCAAGAGCAGACTTTCTGTTTTCGAAAAGTGTTGAGGTGCCACTTCTGCCGTCACATGAGCTCCTAATCCTTGGGCAAATTCCACAACCTTGACACTTTCTTCCTTAGAAAGGTGTTGGATATGGAGGTGAGCACCTGTCGCATGGGCAATCATGGCATCCCGCGCTGCCATTGAGTATTCAGCTACACCCGTCGCCCCACAAACATGAAAATGTTCCTTGGCAATGTTTTCATTCAACCCAAGGATGCCATTCAACTCAGGGTCTTCTTCATGCAGACTAATAAAGGTTCCTAGACGCTTAGCTTCTTCCAAGGCTTGGCGGACAACCTTGGTGCTTTGAAGGGGAATCCCATCATCTGAAAAACCAGCCGCACCAGCCTTAAGCAGGCCTTCAAAATCTGTCAGGTGTTGACCGTCAAAATTCTTGGTCACCGTCGCAACTGTATGAATGTGGAGATTTTCCTTGGCTGCAGAAGCTAAGACCTCCTCTAAGGTAGCAATATCTGAAATGGTCGGATTGGTATTGGCCATCATAACCACTCGGGTAAACCCACCCGCAGCTGCTGCTAAAGCACCCGTATGGATATCTTCTTTATGGGTTTGGCCAGGTTCACGAAAATGCACGTGCACATCGATCAACCAGGAGCTACCACTAGACCTGAGGCATCAAGGACCTCTTGTCCATCCGTTCGGAGGTTCTCAGCGATCTCTACAATTTTCTTTCCTTCAATGCGAAGATCACAGACTTGATCCAAGCCAGTCTTGGGATCCATTACGCGACCATTTTTAATGACAACCATTGCATTCTCCTTTATTCATAAAAATCAACATGCGACTCTAACAAGCGGTCGCCGTCATAGCGAAACATTGCTGAAAAGAAGGGTTTATCCTCCAACAACCACTCAACAAAGGTGTGGTCCCCTTCCCAGGTTGGTTTTGAGAGGACTTGATCATAAGGTACCCACTCCAAGGTCCCTTCGTTACACTCGATCAGTTCTCCCTCAAAATCTGTTACCTTGAAGACATAGGTGTACCAGTCCAAATCTGGAGTAAACTCCGGAAAGGTAATAATCCCTTTCAAAACTGGCTTGGCTCTAAGGCCGGTCTCCTCAAAAATTTCACGCGCCGCACACTCCTGTGGGGTTTCCCCGCGTTCTAATTTTCCACCAACTCCGATCCATTTACCTTCATGGACATCATTGGGCTTTTTATTGCGATGCAACATGAGAAATTCTTTCCCATTGTCAATGTAACAAATCGTTGCTAATTGTGGCATTTCTTTCTCCTATCTTAACCAATCAATCGGCTCGCGTCCCGCCTCTTTCAAAAATTGATTGGTTTTTGAAAAGGGTTGGGAACCAAAGAATCCTCGGTAGGCCGATAAGGGACTTGGGTGAGCTGATTCAAGGACCAAATGTCGATCTTGTGTAATCAGCGGCTTTTTCTTACGGGCATAAGATCCCCAGAGGATAAAGACAACAGGCTCCTCCAACTCATTAACCACCTTGATCACAGCATCTGTGAAAGGCTCCCAAATTTGTCCTGCATGGCCATTGGCCTGACCAGCTGGCACTGTCAAGCAGGCATTGAGCAAGAGCACTCCTTGCTCTGCCCAAGAGGTCAGATCATGGGAACGCTTCTCTCCAATATCTGAGCGCAATTCTTTGAGAATATTTTGCAAAGAAGGTGGCGCTGGTACATGATCCGGAACAGAAAAACTTAAGCCCTGCGCTTGATCCGGTCCATGGTAGGGATCTTGGCCTAAGATCAAAACCTTGACTTGATCCATCTCTGTCGTCTGCAAGGCCTTAAAGACCTTGTCACGCGGTGGATAAACCACTCCTTTGCTATAGACTTCATTCATAAAGTCATTGATCTGGTGAAAATACCCTTCTGGAAGATGGGACTTGATGGCTTCATGCCAGGGTGAATGCTGCATGGAAACTCTCCGCTATCCAATAAATTCTTACCTTCCATTATACCACATTTGGCGCAGATCCACTGGATAAAAAGAGGCTGGACAATTTTGTCCAACCTCTTTTTCTGCCTGTCAAACAAGCTAGAGCTTTTATGTATTTTCTTTCTTGGTAAATCCTGCTAGACCGATCGAAGCGACTAGTAAAATTTGCGGTAAGAATTGGATGAGGTAGCGGGTTTTCCCACCTTCAAAGATGGTTAAGAAGAGCAAACCACCAAAGACCGCTAAGGAAAGGAAGTTAAAATCATCTGTATCTCGACGTTTGAGATAAGCTCCAACCAAACCAGCCGATAGGACGATCCAGATCAGCTGCTTGACAAATTCATAATACTTGTACTGCGGTCGATCAATGCTGAGGAAATAGGTCCGCACCCATTTTGCCAAACCATTATTTTTAGTCAGAGGTGCATAGAGAGGATTGATAAAAGGCGTCTTCTCATACTCTACATCTCGGTAAAGCCAACCGAGGGTCCCTTCTGCTACCGTCAAGGATTGCTTGTAGTAGATATGCCCGATCAAACCGAACGGTCCGTATTCCTTGAGACGGCGTTTGATTTCTTTGATCACATTTTCTTTTTTAAAGAGGCCATTGTTGTAATCCGAGCGCTTATCCTCATCAATATAGGCTAGCAAGCCTTCTTTCATATCTTCTTGGTTATGCCCCATATCCGTCAAGCCCAGATTGATAAACAAGAGTGGTCCTTTGGCAAGTCCTTCTTCTTTCAGAATCGGCACAACTGTTTGATGATTGACCGCTGTATTCAATCCAGCAAAGACAAAGCCCGTCATCATCACTGTCACCGTAGCAATCTTGCCAAAGGCCTTCCAGTTTCCTCTAAAGAAGAGGATAGCCCAAAAGGCAATCATGACAATAATGGTCGTTGGACGGATCAACATGGTCACGCCAGATAAGATCCCCAAGCCAACAATCTTCTTCCAGGAGATGCTTTCTTGGTTTTCCTTTAAGAGATCCAAGGCCCACCATAACTGAAGAGCGATCAAAGGAAGCGGCGGAATATCTGTATACATGGAATAGAAATACGGCGAGTAACAGATCAAGCTCACATAGAGGAGATAGACCAGATCAGCCGTTTTTTGATTGAAATGCTTCTGGGACAGCTTGTACAAGAGGACTGCACCCAGATTGACATAGAGGATATTGAGAGCCTGCATAACCCACAGACCGCTAGAGCCAAATAAGACATAGAAAAACTTCTCGTAAAGAAAGAGCGGAATGTTATTGGGATTGCGACTGAGGTAGTTGGTGATAGAGGATTGCTTAAGAAGATCAAAAGCCCCTTTGAAAACAACCGCAGCATCCCGACGGATAAAGAGCTCCGCACAGACCATGACAATCAACTGAAAGACAACCGCTCCAAGCAAGAAGCCTTTTTTATGCCGGGTCAACCAAGCAAAGGCACTCTTTAGCCCATCGCGTTTCAGCCAGGCTAGCAGAAATAGCAATCCAGCACCTAAAATGGCTAGCCATGAAATCTCTCTCAGATAGGTCACACTGATCAAGAACCAGTGGACCATCACTAGCAACATGACAACATGAAGCATCCCAAATAGAATACGTTTACTTTTCGATAACATAGGTTCATTATATCAAAAAAACAGCATTTCTGCTGTTTTGGACTGACTATCAACAGTAAAGTGCAAAGAAAAGTTGTTCTGAAATGTAATTTATAAACATACTCATTTTATCGAAGCAATTTTTTACTCTTAACCTTAACTAACAGACCTAAAATACTAGAATTAAAATACATAATAATACAAGATAAATCCCAACCGTTAGAATCATTCCGATTTTATAGAAACCGACTAAGCCGGCATATCGTTCGACAAAACCGATCTGTGGGTCGACTGGATTATAAAAGACTGTCATGGGAGACCCGATTGGGAATATCATCTGCAAATCCAGATTTTTGCCGGCTCCAAGAACATAGGTTCTATCGAAAACATTGGCCTGCCTAGATTTGGAAGAAGTCTCCCTAAAATAAGTATAGGTGAATGTCTTTTGGTATCTTTCACCCTCGACTTGATACTCCACCACAGGCAGAGAAATAAGCAGTTGATTTTTGGAATCAAAAGCAACTACTTCTCCCAGAACTTTTGCGGTTGATTCTGTTTTCACTTTTATTTCACGGCGATACAAGGTGTAAAAGATAAGCAGCATGATCAAGAAAACAAGGGTCAAGATTCCCAAACTAAGCCAGAATGTTGTTACTGTCATTTGTTTTTTACCCTTTCACATAAACTAGTTGATTTCAAACCACTTGAAAAGTCATCTTATTCTCCTCTTTTCAACCATTTTTGTTGCTGTGCCTTTTCAGCAAGGTCTTTTGCTTTGTTGATATCCAGTGAGTTTGAATCTGATGGGACATTAGATTCGATTTCTTCTTTCAATTCTTGTAAGGTTTGAACATCTTTCGGAGTTAAATTAGAGACTGTGCTAGATCCTTTTTCTGTTGAATTTTCTGGCACAGACTGGATCTCGCGATAGGTTTTGATCACTTCAGTTCCTGCGTCTGTTGTCGGAAGAGGACGATAGAACATGAAGAAGCCAATAATGACAATCAGAAGAGCCGTAGCTGATACCAAAAAACCTTTCTGCAGATTCTCCGTAGTTATTTTAGTATCTTTAGTAGACAAGACTTTCCAGTCTGGATGTTCTTCCTCAGCTTCTTTTTTGGCGTTGAAAGCAGGGGTAACCAAGACTTGGTTCATCAAAGTCAGTGCCCCCAAGGCCATCAATAAAAATGGGATATGACGTGATTTACTAATGACCACTAAAATTCCTCCCGCAATAGCCATCAAACTGATGACGATATTAACGGTAAACCAGACCCGAGCCTGTTTCTTCATTTGCAAATAATCTTCTTTTGACATCTTATTCTCCCTTAAAAATAGTTTTTCCTTCATCCATAAAAACAATTACTACTATCATACCGGATTTTACTTTGAGATTCAAGTTAACCACCAACTAGTGAAAAGAGTATAAAAAAGAAGCGTTAGAAACGCTTCAGTTATATTATTTATTTTGCCAAGTTTCTTGGTTTTCCTTGAAACGGTGTAACAACTCTAAACCTTCAGAAGTGATGTAACCTTGTTCTTCTGCCAAATGAATCAATTCTGTATAGTTAGACAAGGTTTCAAGTTGAACGCCAGCTTCCGCAAATTTCTTATCTGCTTTCTCCAATTGGTAGGTGAAGATAGCTACGACACCAAGAACGTCCGCCCCTTCACGCTTGGCAGCTGCGACAGCATCCAAGACAGATCCACCAGTAGAAATCAAATCTTCCACTACGACCATCTTTTGACCTTGTGGTACACGGCCTTCAATTTGATTACCAGCACCGTGGTCTTTTGGTTTGCTACGGATGTAGGCAAATGGCAAATTCATCTTATCCGCAATAATGGCTCCGTGAGGAATCCCTGCAGTTGCAGTTCCTGCAATCACTTCTACTTCAGGGAAAGCTTCCTTGATTTTATCTACAAATCCATTTTCGATCAAGGTACGAGTTTCAGGATAAGCGAGGGTTACACGGTTATCTGTATAAATAGGGGACTTGATCCCAGATGCCCAAGTGAAAGGTTCTTCTGGTTTCAAATAAACCGCTTCGATTTTCAAAAGATGGCTAGCAATATCTTTAGCTAATGACATGACGACTCCTTTTTACGATTTTAATCATATACGAATTAAATCATTTTTTTGATTTAAACAACAACATTACAGGTTAGTGAATAGTTCGGGAAGATCCCATCGGACTCCGATTATTCCGACGATCACAGAAGAGAAACGATCATTTTCTATTCTGTAATCTAGTGAATGCGTTAGGGAAGGTCCCATAGGACTTTTTAAATTCCGACACTTAGTTGAAAGAAACGATCATTTTTTTTCAACTAAGTTAGTGAATAGTTTAGGAAAGATCCCATCGGACTTTCCGTAGAACGTCTTGAAGCATAGCTTCTTAGACGTTCTTAACTATTCCACTGTCTCTTAATTTCATGGTAAGCGTCCCATGGGTTTTCTGCTTGGATGATTGGACGTCCAACGACAATATAGTCCGATCCGATTTTATGGGCTTCTTGTGGGGTCATAACCCGTTTTTGGTCGCCGATTTCAGCTCCAGCAGGACGAATCCCTGGTGTGACACAGACAAAGTCTGATGAAGTGGCATCTTTGATCAAGGCTACTTCATGGGCTGAACAGACAACGCCATCCAAGCCTGCTTCTTGTGCCTTGCGAGCATAATTAACTACAGATTCTTGGACCGTTGTTTGGATGTTTTGGCAATCACGCATGTCTTCTTCACTGGTAGAAGTCAACTGGGTCACAGCTACCAATTTAGCTCCTTCACCAAGAGCTGCCTTGGCTTCGCGCATCATCTCTACACCACCGGCTGCGTGGACCGTCACCATATCTACTCCGAAAGTCCCCAGTACGGACATGGCTGATTTGACTGTATTTGGGATATCATGTAATTTTAAATCAAGGAAAATACTGTGTCCAAGCCCTTTGAGGTAATGTACAATTTCAGGACCAACTGCATAGAAAAATTCCATTCCAATTTTTACAAATAACTTTTCGTCTTCTGGAAAATGCTCTAAAAAGTTTTTGACATCCTCGAAAGCTGGGAAGTCAAGGGCGATAATAGGACGTTCTTCACGCATGGATTACTCCTTTTTTGATTGATCATTTTGTCTACAAAAAAACCTTGCCCGAGGCAAGGTTACACGAAAATTAGGTAGGAACAACTACCATGATTCACCGTCTAGACCTTAGGAGCCTCTCTGGACTGCTTTAAAGGTTTTTATTTATTGTAGTACGATATTTGGGAAAAGTCAAGGATTTACAGTAGATTTCCCGTACATGTTTTCGGAAGTTCTCAAGGGTGTCAATACCATAGCGATCCATGACCTGTGGTAGATCTTCGATGATGCTTGGACAAGCATAAGGATCGGTGAAATTAGCGGTTCCAACTCCAATCGCAGAGGCTCCTGCAATCATCATTTCAATGGCTGCTTCTGCTGAATCCACACCTCCCATTCCGATAATCGGAAGTTTAGTGGACTGGGCCACCTGACGGATGAGTTTCAAAGCAACTGGGAAAACGGCTGGACCAGACATGCCTCCTGTTCCATTGGCAATGATGGGCTTACCAGTCTTGAGGTCAAAGCGCATGCCGACCAAGGTATTGATCATGGTCAAACCAGTCGCCCCTGCATCCTCTGCTGCTTTTGCGACCTGCGTGATGTCTGCCACACTAGGCGTTAACTTGACATAGACAGGGACGGAGGACGCTTCTACAGCTGCTTTCACAGCCGCATAGGCCAATTCAGGAACTTGGCCAATTAAAAGGCCGTTGTTCCCATGGTCTACGTTTGGACAAGAGATATTGAGCTCAATCGCTTTGACATTTGGCGCTTTCGAGATCTCGCCTGATACCGTTGCATACTCTTCATTGGAGAAGCCAGCTACATTGGCAATAATCGGTAGATCTGGATAATGCTGAGCCAACCAAGGGAGTTTCTCTGCTAGGACCACGTCTATCCCTGGATTTTGGAGACCAATGGCATTGAGCATACCTGCAGGTGTCTCAGCGACACGGGGCGTTGGATTACCAAAACGAGCCTCAGCAGTTGTCGCCTTGATCATGATGGATCCAAGCAGGTCTAAGTCATAGTATTTAGCATATTCCTGACCAAAACCAAAACAGCCAGATGCCGGAATAATCGGGTTTTTCAAGTCTAAACCAGGTAAGGATACGGCTAGTCGATTTGCTGTCATAAGGTCCTCCTACATCACAATCGTACCGGTTTCAAAGACCGGTCCGTCTTCACAAACGCGCTTATTAGCTGCTTGGCTTTCATTTTCTAAATGCACCACACAGGCATAGCAAGCACCCATCCCACAGGCCATACGCGATTCCATGGAAATATAGGCGCGAGGATGGTCATGGAATTTGGTATTGACATATTTGAGCATACCAGGGGCTCCACAAGAATAGATAGCGTCAAACTCCTGGTCCATCTGATCAATGACCGTAGAGACATAGCCCTTAGTGCCATAAGTCCCATCATCTGTCGTTACAGTGACATGAGCAACCTTAGAAAGCTCTTCTTCCAAAATAACGGCTTCTTTGGTCGCAAAGCCGACAACCACTTCAACTTCCACCCCTTGCTCATGGAGTTGTTTGGCCACTTGGACCAAAGGAGGAACACCGATACCGCCACCGATGATCAAGGCTTTCTGACCTTGACCGAGATTAGTGAGATCAAAACCATTTCCCTGAGGACCCATGACACTGAGTTTGCTACCGATTGGCAATTGGGAAAAGATAGCTGTCCCCCCACCTTCGATGCGGTAGATCAAGCGGCAAGTCTGTGTCTTACGGTCAATCTCAGAAATTGAAATCGGACGGCGAAGGAGCTTAGACCCATCAGGGACGCGGATATGAAGGAATTGACCTGGCAGCATCTGCGCCACCATTTCCCCCTTCAAGACCATAGAATAGATGCGGGGAGCGATTTCTTCTTGGGCGACGAGCTCCATCTCCTCCATCATGATTTTGCCAAAGCGTTTTTTACAACTGTCACTGACCATTGATATCCTCTTCTTTCTTTCAGCAAAAAAGACCTCGCAAAAGCAAGGCCTACAAATGATCAGCTAGACTCCGTCTGCTGATCTTTTTTCTGTCTTTCCTTGCAGGCCTCTCTGGACCTCTTAAAGGTTAAATTTGTCTCATTATATCGCGCTCCTTCTCGCTTGTCAAGTAAAATCAGTAACTCAAGAAACTTTACGGGGTTCAAAATCTTCTGGGATCGGTTTAATGTATTGCATGGCGATTCGGTTTTCAGGCTTGCGATCGACTAGATAAAGAACCAGTAAAAAGAGCCATTCCAAAGGTTTCATCAGGTAATAGATCAGGTCCATAGCCCATTTCTTCTTGATATGTTTGGCAAAGGGATAGCCATAGCGGTCGTAATTGCGACGCAAGAAGCGATGGAATCGTGGCGTCTTTTCTTCTAACACCTGCTCAAAGGCATTGGCAATACAAAGCTGGCGATTGACAACGACTGGATGACCGTGGCGGATGCCCATCCGCTGGGGCTTGACAACATTTTCATGGCCACCAGCCGCAACCGTACAGAGATAATGCTCATCAATGATGAGATTCTGAGGAGGAATCTTTTGTGAGAAGGCCCAGTCAGCTGTATTTGTCCAGGCCTTGATCATGGAATCCGGCTGCTGCCCAAAGAGCATGAGAACGAGGACAACAAGGGCAAGAGTCGGAAGAGCGATGAGGACCGCTAGCCATGGCCAGTTACGTGATTTATTTAAGAGCTGATGGAGCCATTGAAGCAGACGATTCTCATAGCTTATCTCTGTTCGATCTTCCTGCCACTCCTTGATGCGAACCCATAAGAGATGGATGGAATAGATCAGTAAGAAAAAGGTGTGAAAACTTGCTACCTGCAGTTGATTATCAAAAACTAAGAGGAGAACCACTCCTCCTAGAATGCCACTGATGCAGAAGACATTTGCTAGTGGTGAGAGTGAATTCGCATCCCGGTAGGAATAGATAATCAAGGCAAGTAAAGTAAGAGCTGCCAGTGTGAAGAAGGTCGGATAGGCTCCAGACCATATCAGCGCATGTTTCTGAGAATTGATCAAGGGCTCATTCCATTCGTAAAAGGTCATATCCTTGACAATGAAAATAAAAATCGCTTCTAGAAAGCAGCCAAAGAGTCCAAACCAAAGAACAATTGTAGGCTGTTGTTTTTTCTTTTTGATAGGCTTAGGACTCGGTGATTCAATTGTGAATGCGTCATCTTCTCTTGCCTCTTCTCCTTCCTTTGGCCCTCTCTCTTCAAACAGATCCGGATCTTTGGGAGCTTCTTCCTCTGCTTCTTTGAACTGGATGCTGGACCACCGCCCAATCCCATAGATAATGACAAAAATATTGGGGACAAAGAGGGCTACGGTTAGACCGTAGGGCAAGAGCTTCATCGTAAAGGAAACAATCTCCCAAACACTAAATTGGATGAATGGATCCGATAGAGCATAGATCGACTGACTAATGACCAAATAGATGTAAAAGACCAATAGAATCAGTGCATTGGTCACAAAATTGATCTGCAACAGACCTGCTGTGAAATGGGTTTCCAATTCCTTATCCTTTTTCTTATACCAGGAAACTAGTTTTTTCATAAGATCTCCTCAATCAATTTTTTACCATTCTATCAATCAGATCTTATCTTAAGCAAGGCAAAACTGTATTTTCCCATCAAAATCAGTCCCCAGATGGAGATTTTGTTCCCAATTTTCTATTTTTTAAATATTTGATCTAGCCTACTTCCTATTACCTCCCTCAGCCTGCATTATACTCTGATACAGTCCTTGAAAGACCACATTTTACGGGAAAAACGCGCTTTTTTATGTTAAAATAAAAGCATGAGAATACAACAATTACAATACATTATCAAAATCGTCGAAACCGGCTCTATGAATGAGGCCGCTAAACAACTCTTCATCACGCAACCTAGCCTTTCCAATGCCGTCAAGGACTTGGAAAATGAGATGGGGATTGAAATCTTTATTCGGAATCCTAAAGGGATCACTTTGACCCGCGATGGGATGGAGTTCCTCTCTTATGCCCGCCAGGTGGTGGAGCAGATTGACCTCTTGTCCGAGCGTTATAAAAATCCTGTGGGTTCTCGTGAGCTTTTCAGCGTCTCTTCACAGCACTACGCCTTCGTGGTTGAGGCCTTCGTTTCACTATTGAAGAAAAGCGACATGGAAAAATACGAGCTCTTCCTACGGGAGACGCGGACTTGGGAGATCATCGATGACGTCAAGAATTTCCGAAGCGAAGTTGGAGTTCTCTTTTTGAATAGCTACAACCGGGATGTCCTCTCTAAGATGCTGGATGATAATCACCTGATTGCCACCCACCTCTTTACAGCGCAACCTCATATCTTTGTCAGCAAGACCAATCCTCTTGCCAAGAAAGAGATCGTCCACTTGTCTGATCTGGAAGATTTCCCATACCTTAGCTATGACCAAGGGACCCACAATTCCTTCTACTTCTCAGAAGAGATCCTCTCTCAAGAGCATCATAAGAAATCCATCGTCGTCAGTGACCGGGCGACCCTCTTTAATCTCTTGATTGGTCTGGATGGCTACACCATTGCGACCGGGATCCTCAACAGCAATCTCAACGGAAACAACATCGTCTCCATCCCCCTTGATATCGAAGACCCGATCGAGCTGGTCTACATTAAACATGAAAAAACAGCCCTCTCAAAAATGGGAGAGAAATTCATCGAGTACTTGCTTGAGGAAGTGAAGTTTGATAAATAAAAAATATCTGAGTGATCCATGTTCACTCAGATATTTTTTATTGTCTTAATTGTGAAAATACTTGGCCAATTTTCCCTTCAATAACCAGGTCTGCTTGCTTGTCTTGCGGGATACTGGTTTTATTGATGACAACCAGCTTCTTCCCTTGAAAATACTGAATCAAACTGGCTGCTGGGTAGACCACAAGGGAAGTTCCACAGATAATCAGGAGATCAGCCTCTTGGATGGCTTGGGCTGCTTGGCTAAAGACGTCCATATCGAGAGGTTCCTCGTAAAGAGTCACATCAGGTTTGACCACCTTGCCACAGTCCAGACAGTGTGGAACCGGGCCTTCTAAAGCTAGAAAGGACTCCAAATCATAAAATCGCTGGCAACCCGTACAGTAATTGCGGTCGGCACTGCCATGAAGCTTCAAAACTTTTTTAGAACCAGCCATTTCATGGAGACTATCAATATTTTGTGTCACCACCGCCTTGAGTTTACCGGTCTCTTCAAGCCACGCGAGATAGCGATGGGCAGCATTGGGCTTGGCATCTGGGTAGAGCAAGTACTTCTTGTAAAAGTCGAAAAAGTCCTCTGGATAGCGCTCAAACATGGTATGGGAGACCAATTGCTCAGCTGTCAAATGCCGACCCACCTGAACACTATAGACACCGTCTGAGCTTCGAAAATCTGGAATATTTGACTCCGTAGAAACTCCTGCCCCACCGAAAAACACGATCCGATGACTCTGATCAATCATCTCCTGTAGTTGAGCAATCTTATCCATCTACTTCTCCTTTAGTAGCTCTTCCATCACAGCATTGGCCTGATCAAAATAAAAATTAGTTTGATCATAATGGATGCCTGTGTAGCTTGCAAGGTCAATCAAATTCTTCATAAAATCCTGAGAAGAGAAACCCGTCGTCCAATGGAGCTCTTCCTCATCAAAGGGCTTGATCAAGTGGGCCAGGGGGTTGCGAACTGATTTTTCTAACTCCCGCAATTGCTGGGCCGCAACTTTGACGGTATCTGGCAAATCCAACTGCACAATCAACTCCGTCAAACTGGACGAATTGACCACACTTTCACTGTGAAATTGCTGCAGGATAGGGTTTTCTGACGCATGCAGGCTCTCAAACTTCCAACGGTCATAACTGGATTCTTTGGAGTTATGAATATAGTTGGTAATATCAGGAATTTTCAACTGAATCAATCGCATAAAGATCCGATAGATGGCTGGACTGACGGCACGAACAAAGTCAATAATCTGCTCATTTCGCAACTTCGCCTCTAAGTCATAGAGGTAGTTAGCCAACTGCTCATCTTCTGGATCTTCATGCCAAAAAAGCTGAAAACCAGTCGCCTCTAGCAACTCGGTTCTCAACTTTTGATTCATGACGGGTTGGATATTAAGCTCACGACGCTCCGCCATTAACTGCAGTAAGCTCACCAACAAATCCGGTACTTCTTCCTGCTGCTTGATAGAGCGCAGAGCCCGGCTGTAGTGATAATTTTGGAGATCGTAGAGCCATTCATCATGAAAGAATTTTGCCATTAGTCTGCAATCAAAGTCTCAAGACCAACTTTCATCATGTCTGTGAAAGTATTTTGACGTTCTTCAGCAGTTGTGTCCTCATCAGGATTAACCAAACTGTCTGAAATAGTCATGATAGCAAGCGCATCCACATGGTGTTGAGCAGCAAGATAGTAAAGAGCTGCTGCTTCCATTTCTACAGCTTTCACACCCCATTTACCAAGCTCGATGTTCTTTTCACCATAGTTTGAATAGAAGACATCTGATGACAAGACATTGCCAACGTGAGTGGTCATACCAAGATCTTTGGCAATATGGTAAGCCTTGTCTAAAAGATCAAAGCTAGCAATTTGAGGGAAATCGTATTGAGGCCAGTCGTTGCGGATGATGTTTGAGTTGGTTGCAGCAGCTTGTGCCAAGACCAATTCACGAACATGGACATCCTCGTTCAAAGAACCAGCCGTTCCCACACGGATCAATTTCTTCACGCCGTAGTCGACAATCAACTCACGCGCATAGATAGAGATTGATGGCATCCCCATTCCAGTTCCCATGACAGATACACGGTGACCTTTATAAGTTCCTGTGTAACCAAACATGTTACGAACTTCGTTGAAGCAAACAGCGTCTTCAAGGAAATTCTCAGCAATAAATTTCGCACGAAGAGGATCCCCAGGAAGAAGAATTTTATCAGCAATTTCACCTTGCTTAGCAGCAATATGGATAGACATAGTTTATGATACAAAGAGCGACCAGAAAGCGACTGAAAATTAGGAATCTGACGAGAAATCCTGATTTCTCAGTCAGATTATCTATTTTCCGAGCTTTCCGCTCGTGTTCAAATTAGAACACATGCTCTACCTTTCTTTTTTATTTTTTAGAATAGGTGTTAAAGAGGCAAAGTGAAAATAGGAAACTGACGACGTATCGCAGATGCTAGACAGTTTATCTTTTTTACACAGTTCTCCGCCCGTATTCAGTTCAGCGAATACGGTTAACCCATCCTTTCTTTTTTATTTAATTTGTTAATGAGTCCAAAAACGCAAAGAGTTTGGCATTCATTTCTCGATAATCGTAAGCACGAATGGCTTCAGGTTTTTGAACAAAGGTCAATTTTTGACTTTGTTCTTCTATAACCTCTTCACCGTCAGCAGCAATCAAGAGATCGACTGCTTCTGGATCAAATTCCAAGTGGGCTTGGAAGGCATAGTGTTTAGGACTGAAGCGAATCATCTGACGTGGACACCCTTGACTAGTAGCAAGAACAACAGCATCTTTTGTCAATCCTGGCATATCACCATGCCAGTGGCCAGTTTCAAGAGTTTTTCCAAACTCACCGACATGTGGATCTGTGAGTCCTTCAGGCGTCAAGGTCACTGGATAAACCCCAATCTCACGTTCCGGACTGTGCTCATACTTCGCTCCATAGGCAACAGACAGGAGCTGGGCACCCAGACAGACCCCAACAATATAACGATCTGCCTTCATGGCTTTTTGAATCAGTTCAATCTCTGCCTGAGGATCGTAGTATGGAAAAGCTTCTCGATCTTCATCTGGCGATTGAGGTCCTCCCATGACGATCAAAAAGTCAATCTCATCCACTGACTCTGGTAAGGTTTCATTCTCATAGACTTTAGTCGTGGTCACTTGATGGCCACGCTCCTGTGCCCATTTTAGATAAGCGCCCGGCACTTCAAAGGTTTCATGCAGTACAAAATGTACCTTCATCATTTCTTCTCCCATCTCTTTCGAATCACGTATGACAGACCAGCCGCAAGTACAAGCGGAATAGTCAAATTCCAAGTTTGGCCTGTAAATCCAAGGCTCAGGGCAATGGCTGTCAGAGGAGCTTCTAGGGTCGTCCCTAAAAAGACTGTCGCTCCTAGTAACATCCCTAGAGCAGGATCCAGATGAATCCCAAGGACTGTCAAAAGCAAGGTCACTAGGTAGCCAGAACCAATCCCAAGGGCAAATGATGGTGTCAAGGTACCCCCATAAGCACCATTGCGCAAGAGGAGGTAAACCATAAGCCCCTTCACTGCAAGAGTCAGTGGAAGATAAGGAATCGGCTGACTAGACAAGAGGGCTTGCGCTAGTACCTGGCCATTTCCCATAAAGATAGGGAAAAAGGCTACTAGGCTCCCCAGCGCTAGAAAGGCTAGAGGAAGAGCCCAAAGAATCGTCCCATCCTTCCGCCTTTTGTGACTAGCCCGCTTGGCGAGGAAAGCAAAGACCAGAGCCAAGGGAGTGACCAAGAAAGCAATCACAATAGCCTGTAAGAAGCTGCTAGCCGACCATGAGACTGCGGACAGGTGATAAACAGCCTCCTGACCAACGATGGACTGAGCAACCCAGGTGGCCAGATAAGTACTGGTCAAAACCAGTAGAAATTCTGCCAACTGTAGGCGAGTCCTAAGGTCTCAAAGACGAACAAGCTACTGGCAAAGGGGACCTGATAGACCGCAGCTAAACCAGCTCCAGCACCACAGGCAATCAAGACTTTTCGCTCTTTGAGAGCTAGTGAGAATCCCTTCGCCAAGCGACCAGCTAGAAGAGCCCCGACCTCACGTGGGGCTCCTTCTTTTCCGACCGATGCGCCTGCTCCAACAATTGCCACCTGCATACCTGAATGAAGGAGGTGGGCTAAGGGCGCTGGTTCCCTGTCTCCAGCTAAGTCAATTTGCTGACGAATAGACAGGATCTGATAACGCCTTTGCAGGACATACCAGAAGCCAGCTGCCAAGCACCCAGTCACACACAAAACCAGAAATCTACGGAGACCTCCAACTTCTTGAAATTGCTGGAGCAAATCCGAACTAGCTTGGCCAAAGGCCAGCTCTTGCACCCCTTCTAGTAGATAATGACAGGCAATTCCGACCAGACCCGTCCCAATCCCTAATGATAAGGTGGCTAGAAGTAACCTCAGTCCGTAGGGTAGACTTTGGAGTCGTACTTTCATTGGATTAGAGTTCAGCAAGGATCGCTTTTAGCAATCCTTTGAAGTCACCTTTGACGCGCTCAGTCACTTCTACTACTTCTTCGTGGTTGAGCTCTTCTTGGAAACCAGTCGCAAAGTTGGTAATACATGAAATACCAAGAACCTTCAAGCCAGAATGCGCTGCAATGATGACTTCAGGAACAGTTGACATTCCGACAGCATCTGCACCAAGAGTCTTAAACGCACGGATTTCAGCTGGAGTTTCGTAGGTAGGACCAGTCACACCGATATAAACCCCATCATCCAATTTGATACCCAATTTGTCAGCTACTTTATGAGCTGTCTCACGGTATTCAGGTGTGTAAGCTTTGGACATATCAGGGAAACGTGGACCAAAATCATCCAAGTTTTCACCGATCAATGGGTTTTGACCAGTCATGTTGATATGGTCTGTGATAGCCATCAAAGTACCTGGTCCATATCCGATACCACCGGCAGCGTTGGTAACAAGAACTCCTTCACATCCCAAAACTTTCATGACACGAACTGGGAAAGTCACTACTTCTAGTGGGTTTCCTTCGTAGAAGTGGAAACGTCCTTGAAGGGCCAAAACCTTGCGTCCAGCAAGCTCACCGTAGACCAATTTACCCGCATGGCCGACAACCGTTGAACGACCCCAGTTTGGAATTTCAGAGTAGTCTACTACGACTTGATTTTCGATTTCTTCAGCCAGTTCTCCAAGACCTGATCCAAGGATCAAGCCAAACTCAGGTGCTTCCATTCCTTTGCCATTCAAAAAAGCAGCTGTTTCATTGATTTTTGCTAATAATGTCATTGCATATCTCCTTTATGATTTCCTTAAAAATTGGCCAATTTTGTCAAATGTATTGGCATTGCGAATGGTCAACAGGCGGTAATCCGGCATCTTGAGGACTTGTCTGTGGTAAGCGGTCTTTGTGTAGGTCTCTTCTGAGTATTTGCCCCAGTAAATCCCTAGATTCCCACGATGGATGATTTCATCACCGAGCGAAAAAGAGGAAACCAGCTCCCAGACAGCATCCTGATCGAGGCCTTCTGTGTAAAAGAGAACATCCTTGCGGGCCAGATTCTCCTGCCACCAGGCTGGTAGAGCAGCGAGATCTTGCGCATAGTCCTCAGCTGAAAAGAGAGAAAAAGACTGGATAAAGGGATAGCGATCACGAAAGAAATGTCCCAGCAAATCTACCAATTCTGCTTTAGAACTAGCTGATTCAAAGAAGATATTGCCACTATTGATGTAGGTCTCTACCTCATCCAGCCCGATTGTTTGGAGCTCCTCTCGAAGCTCTGCCATCACGACCTTGTTTCCCGCCAACATTGATCCCTCTAACGAGGAGAGCGAAGCGTGTCATCTTAGTTCAATTTGTCTAAGAAACTTTCACCGATCATGGCTTTTTCAACACCAAAGTTCTCTGCAATTGTCGCAGAGATATCAGAGAAATGTCCAACTGGAATCACACCATTGCCCTTGAAGGATGGGCTATAAGCCAAGAATGGGATGTATTCACGCGTATGGTCTGTACCAGCGTAAGTTGGGTCATTCCCGTGGTCTGCAGTGATCATCAAGAGGTCATCTTCACGCATAGCTGCAATGATTTCTGGCAAGCGTTCGTCAAATTCATGCAAGCAATCGCGGTAGCCGTGAGCATTGCGACGGTGACCGTAAAGAGCATCAAAGTCTACCAAGTTGGTAAATGAGAACCCTTCTTGGAACTCAGGAAGTCCCATGGTCTTAATCAAGGTATCCATACCGTGGCTATTTGATTTGTTGTGGCCCATATCGTGGTTGATACCAGCTCCGTTGAAGATATCGTTGATCTTACCAACTGCATAGGTATCAATACCCGCTTCGTTCAACTTATCCAAAACAGTTGGCGCAAATGGTGAAACAGCTAAGTCACGACGGTTGGCTGTACGTGTGAAGTTTCCAGGTTCCCCAACATAAGGGCGGGCAATGATCCGTCCTAGAAGAGCTGGACGTTCCAAAGTGATAGAACGAGCATATTCACAGATACGGTAGAGTTCATCCAAAGGAATAATGTCTTCGTGAGCTGCAATTTGAAGCACAGGGTCTGCTGATGTATAAATGATCAACTCACCAGTTTCCATTTGACGTGGTCCAAAGTCATCGATGACCGCCGTACCAGAATAAGGTTTGTTGGCTTCACGGATAACCTTACGTCCTGAGAATTCTTCAATCTTTGTAATAATTTCTTCTGGGAATCCATTCCAGAAAGTATCAAAGGGTTCTGTAATGTTGAGCCCCATGATTTCCCAGTGACCAGTCATGGTGTCTTTCCCAAGAGAAACTTCTTGCAATTTTGTCGCATAGCCAGTTGGGTTGCTTTCAGCTGGCACAGTCTTCAATGGTACTTCACGAGGAATATTTCCAAGACCGATTTTCGCCATGTTTGGCACATTCAAACCGACGGTTTTAGAGATGTGACCCAATGTATCAGATGCTCCATCTGGAACACCTGCATTGACAAAGTTATTGGCATCCGGTGCAGCACCGATCCCAACAGAATCTAGCACAACTAAGTGCATGCGTTTAAATTTTGACATATACTGCCTCTTTCCTTTATTAAACTAGCTATATTATACCATATCCCTATAAGAAGAGAGCCGTTGTTTGATTCGAGGCTGGGACAAAAGTCCTAGCCTCTCAATTATTTTTGGATTGTCGAGCAAGACGCAGTGGTTGAGTGGGCTCTACTACGCTGATTTCATCAGCTTTTACAGCCCTACTCAACTGTGCGGAGGTGGGACGACGAAATCGAATTCTAACGAATTACCGATTTCTGTCCCACTCTCTATTTTTCAATGATGACAGGACCATCTGGTGTCCCTACAATCACTTTTGAAATCATGTTCAAGAATAAACCGTGCTCTACGACGCCTACGGTGTGATCCAGTTCATTGGCCAGAGCTTCTGCATCCTCGATCACCTTGAGATCCAAGTCAATGATAAAGTTGCCTTGGTCGGTGACAAAACGTTGGTCATCCGCGATACGGAAAGCAGGATGGTAACCTTTTTGCTCAAAGTGACGGAAGAGATTTTCAGCTCCGTATTGCACTACTTCCACTGGAAGTTTGAAAGCCCCAAGAGTTGCGACTTGTTTGGATTCATCCACGATCCAAATGCAATCTTTTGAATTGGTTGCGACGATCTTTTCCATGAGGAGAGCCCCACCGCCCCCTTAATCCCGTTTAATTGAGGATCCACTTCATCTGCGCCATCCACTGTCACATCGACCACTTCGACATCGTCGATAGCCTTGAGCGGGATGCCTAAACTTTCAGCCTGATCATAGGTCACACTCGACGTTGTGACAGCTGTGATCTGCAAGCCTTCTTCTTTGATGCGACGACCCAATTCAGCCACAAAATAATAAGCAGTTGACCCTGTACCGAGACCGACAATCATGCCGTCTTTGACAAACTCAGCCGCTTTAATTCCTACCTGTTCTTTTAGGTTTACCATCATAGACCTCCTTTTATATTCTATTACAGTATAGCATATTCTGAAAGAGATTTCACTAATTATTTGAAAACCTTTCCATCTTTTAGTTCTAAAAGCAAAACCTTGCCCGTCCGCTGACTTTACGATAGAATAGAGATGAATCTACAGGAAAAGAGAAATGACATGATTACTAAAGAATTTGATACCATTGCTGCCATCTCGACTCCTCTCGGTGAGGGGGCGATCGGGATCGTCCGCTTGAGCGGGACAGACAGCTTTGCCATTGCACAAAAGATCTTCAAGGGGAAAGATTTAAGCAAGGTAGCGAGCCACACGCTCAACTACGGTCATATCGTGGATCCAGATAAGGACGAGATTCTCGACGAAGTCATGGTGGGGGCCATGCGCTCGCCGAAAACCTTCACCCGTGAGGACATCATCGAGATCAATACCCACGGCGGGATTGCCGTAACCAATGAAATACTACAATTGGTCATCCGCGAAGGAGCTCGATTAGCTGAACCTGGTGAGTTTACCAAGCGGGCCTTTCTGAACGGTCGGGTCGATTTAACCCAGGCTGAGGCCGTCATGGATATTATTCGCGCCAAGACCGACAAGGCTATGAACATTGCAGTCAAACAGTTGGACGGTTCCCTGTCTGACCTCATCAACAACACGCGCCAAGAGATCCTCAATACCCTGGCCCATGTCGAAGTCAATATCGACTATCCGGAGTACGATGATGTCGAAGAAGCAACCACTGAGATCATCCGTGAAAAGACCAGTGAATTTGAAGCCCTCTTGACCAATCTCCTCAAGACTGCCCGTCGCGGTAAGATCTTGCGTGAAGGGATCTCTACTGCTATCATCGGTCGTCCAAACGTCGGCAAGTCTAGCCTCCTCAATAATCTTCTTCGCGAGGAAAAAGCCATCGTGACCGATATCGAAGGAACCACCCGGGACGTCATCGAGGAATACGTCAACATCAATGGGGTTCCCCTCAAACTGGTCGATACGGCTGGGATTCGGGAGACTGAAGACATCGTCGAGCAAATCGGTGTCGAACGTTCGAAAAAAGCCCTCAAGGAAGCTGATCTGGTCCTCCTGGTCCTCAATGCTAGCGAACCCCTGACCGATCAAGATCGCCAGCTCCTTGAGATCTCTCAAGATAGCAACCGCATCATCCTCCTCAACAAGGTTGACCTTCCAGAGAAGATCGAAATCGACCAACTGCCGGAAGATCATATCAAGATTTCCGTTCTGAAAAATCAAAACATCGATCAAATCGAAGACCGGATCAACGCCCTCTTCTTCGAAAATGCTGGACTGGTTGAGCAAGATGCGACTTATCTTTCTAATGCTCGTCACATCTCTCTCATCGAGAAAGCTGTTGAAAGCCTGCAAGCGGTCAACGAAGGCTTGGCCCTAGGTATGCCGGTAGACTTGCTTCAAGTCGACCTCACCCGCACCTGGGAAATCCTCGGAGAAATCACAGGGGATGCTGCTCCAGATGAGCTCATTACCCAACTCTTCAGCCAGTTCTGTCTTGGTAAATAAATCCATTTTAAGATCCTATACTCTTAGAGACTTTCCTTAGGTGAGTACGGACGTCAGCGAACTTCGAAGAAGTTCCATGACTTAGTTTTGAATCTAACGTTTCAAAACTCCCGAGTGCTTGAAACAACAATGTTTCAAGCACTTTTCTCACGGCGGAAAGTCTCAAATATTTCTTTCAAAATAGAATTTAGTTTACAGCTATAGTATCACTCAGTTTATACAAAAGTAGAAAAACAATGTGTCCAAAATAACAAATGCGTATGTGTCCAAACATACGCATTCTTTTTTTGTTTTATTTTTCTTGTTCTAATCGCTCGACGGTCTGATACGCTTGGTAGATCAGGAAGAGCCCAGTAGCATTCAAGACTGGAATCGCAATAGGCAACTCGGTCACGATTTGTGAGAAGGGTGAATTGCCAACAAAATGAAGTCCAAACCCAGCTACTAAATATCCCCAGCCTGCTAGAGCTAGATCCTTGCGTCCTCTGCTTGCTTGGACAATCAAGAAGAGCCCCAGCATGACAAGTCCTGTGTAAACCCAGTGAGACATGGGCGCATTGGCCACACGACCGAGAATCCCTGACACCGTGTAAGAGAAACCTCCTGGCAGGTCCTGACGGATATAGGCAAAGTCCTCCACGATCTGGAAACCAAGACCAGAGGCAATCGCCAAGAGGAAGATCGACTTGATGCGACGAACACTGAACAAATAGAGGACAAAGAAGATCGGAATCAACTTAAAGGGTTCCTCAAAGAGAGGCGCAGCGATGGCACTCTCGTACTGGTTCCAAAAGTCGCTATTTGGAGCGATCGCTTGAATCATGTCATGGAAATAGGTATTGGCAAAGCTAGACAACCAACCGGCAACAAAGCCCCCACCTAATAGAGAAAAGAGAACCGGTACCCAAGATAACTTCCACTTCTTAGCAAAATGAAAGAGGGCCCAGACAGCAGGAAGCGCATAGACCAAAAGGATCAGGGTAGAAAGTCCCACAATCCCGTACTGACTGCCAGACATCCAACCTTCCGTCAGCGACTGGGTCTCATAGGCTAGGCCGATCGCTAGCAAGAGTAAATAGAGAAACAAAATCGATTTGCGTTTCATAAAAGACCTTTCTAAAGTGAAATGAAAAAGGCTGGAAGCCCAGTCTTTTCCGAGTACTATCATTGTAACAGGATCAGCTTAAAAAAACAATAAACTGAGCTCTCAAATCTAGCTCTTACTTCAGTACTGCAAGAATCTGGCGAATCATGTCTGGATCCCCATCTGGCAATGTCACCGTTTCAGCATGGTCCAAGATCCCTTGGGTAAATTGCGTCATAAACTCTTCACTATTGAGTTCATCTGCAGACTGTTGCCAGTGACTTGGTACAGGGTAGATCGTCACCGTCCCATCACCATTGGATGCATAGGTGATATTTCCTTCAGCTGAATATGAACCAAATAGATGACGCACATCTTTTGGATAATCAACGCTAAGCCACCATTATAAATCTTTGTTCCAGCTGCACTATTTGAAATATTTAATTCTGATGGCACGTTCTTGATCACATAAGCCCAGACACGCGCAGCTTCGACCTGAGCATCGGTGTAGCCCGGATAATCATTCTGTTCCGCCTTCTTCGAAGATTTGACCTCACCATCCGGGCGAGTATTCCACTTCTTGGCCTTACTTGTTTTAGACGTACTACTGCTATCGTCTGTATCTACTTGCTCCCGATCTTTCGGTTGCTCTTTCTTGCGATAGTAGAAATTGTCATCATCGCCATAAGCCGGTGACTGACCAGCCCAGATCCGATCCTTGGACTTATCCGAAGCATCGTCTTTGCCCGCTTTCTGACCTTTTGGAAGGAGCAAAAGACCATAACCTCCAACACCCGACTTAGCACTAACCGTCATCTCAGCGATCTGGTCCTTCTGCTTAAAGCTCGATGCATCAAGCTCAACATCCTCGCTGACCAAGCCCTTGTCATCAAAGACCAGCTCATTGCCACGACCATCGATCCAAGTCCCCTTGATACTCGAGTAGTCCTTAGCCTTGATGGCTTTCAAATCCATACCAGACTGTTTCTTTTCTGAGGTGCTGGTCTGCTTGGTATCCGAACTCTTAGGCGTCACCGTCCTCTGAGGACGACCACAGGAAGCCAAGACCAAAGCAGAAAGCACAATTACCAAACCTTTTTTCATATCAATCTCCCTTCACATACCTACTATTTTAGAAAAATAAGAAAGGAGAGTCAAAGAAAAAGTGGAAGGGGAGAATCAATTAATGACATAAAAGTCTGTAAAATTATGATTTGAATTTCTCAAGAAAAAGAAGCTCAATGTAACAAGCTTCTATACCATCATCTTTTATTTTTCTTATTTTGGGACCATTCGAAACAACACAGCTCTATAACTAGGAAACATTAATACTATCAACTCCACACATCCCACATAAACAGTTTCCCTTATGTTTTTTAATATTCTTCAAAACTAAATCTTATACAAATTATTTAATTTTTTTCTAACTCTAATATATTCATACATACTTCTACTCCAGTAACTACCCCCTTGCTATGAATAAATCCACAAGAAAACACAATCCTCTCCTTACTCAAAATATTTGACAATACTACTAATGCTTCTAAAACATAATCCTCTATGGTAATAAAACTATTATTTTCATCTTTAAAAAAACTTTATAAATCCAATATCCTTACACCTATCACCAAAATAAAACCTAAGTGATTTTAAATAATAATCAAAAAACACATCACTCTCCATAGAAAATCCCCTTCATTTTTAAAATATTCTGTTATATCATACAAAAAATAAGTTTTGGGACCATTCGAAACAACACAGCAAGTTAAAATAAGGCTTTGTCCGTATCCAACTTGAAAAAGTGTGCACCGATTCGGTGCCTTTTTTTGTCTTGTTTTATTTATCTCCAATCAGTGATTATATTAACTTTATTTTACTCCTTCCTTCTTCAAAAATCAATTCATTATATCTAGATATTCCATCAATTGTTAACTTTAAATTTACAAAAATTCGCATTCACGAGTTACTTTAGATGGTGGATAAACTCCTATTTATATAACATTTCCCATTTATTTTCTGTAGAGACTTTCCGCTGAGAAAAAAGTGCCCTAGGCTCAAAATTAGTCACGGAACTACGATTTCTAATGGCAAAAATGTTTTTAGCTAATCATTGTCAATTATAGCCTTTATTATTTAAGTGAAAACTAAAATTTTCAATTGTACATTCATACAAAAACACTGACTCACATGAATCATGGCCGTATATTCATAAGCTAGTTAGCTAGTTCTCTTAGTTAATATTTACATACCTTTTTTATTTTACTTTAATTTATTTATCTCTTTTTAAATACTAAAAATATAGAAACTAAATGAACCATACCTAAAAAAGATAAAACAAAAGAAACCAGACGTAAGTTTTTCGCCTCTAACAGCTAGTACTCCAAGGGAAAAAATAAATAGCGTATACAAGTATGAGGATAAACCTACAAAATAAAATCATATAAAACTTATAAAGATAGCAAAGGACTTATTTTTTGTTTGAAGCTTATCTTCAAATTCTAAATAAAAATAAGGTATAAAATAATTGAAATAAATAGAAATTCCATTTCTATCACAACCTCTCAACATTCCCCTTAATCAAATACATAATTTATAGCATATTAAAACTTTTTATTTAGGCAAACTAATAACAAAAACTAATTGTAAAATCATTCGTGAATCAATTCCTCAATTTCCTTTATCCCTTCAAACTCTCCAACACTTTCGAAAAGTTCTATAGCTCGTTTGAAATGTCTATTGGATAATTCCGTATCTTCCAAGGCTAAATAGATTTCACCTAACCCTCTATAACTACAAGCTTGAGAAATCACATCATCAGTTTCTAAAGATTGTTCCAGTGACAGATTCATGAATGTAAGAGCTTCATCAAGGTTGTTTAATTTCAATCTCAAATAGCCTTGTTCGTAGTTATTCACAGCTTTCTTTAGATTATCATTTGGAAAATGCTCTTCAACTATCTTCTCTTCGTCTTCAATGAGTTTTAAAGCCTTATGAAAATCACCCTGATCTCTGTAGATCATCGCTAATTGATGTAAACCAATGTGTTCATGTTCTTTATCTTCATTTTGTTGAGCTAATAAAATGTATTTCTCAAAGATATGGGTACATGAGGCATAGTCTTTTTCTGCTAACAATACATATCCCATCAGATTTAAAAGACTAAAATCTGTACAGGTATCAATAAAAAAATCTTGTTCAACTAACTTTTTAGCTTCTAATGTTTTTCCCTCCAGAAACAAGTCCCAAGCCACATCAATTTTAGAAACCATCTATTTTCCCCCTTACCTATAAACAACCTTCATAAAATAAAATCACTCAATAAGAATATGCTAAATCCTATCTTTATAAATTTAATCCACTATGCTAAAGTATAGCAAAAAGCCCAAATAACTACTATTTGGGCAAAATGTTACTTAGTTTCTTTTTAAACGAGCAATGAGTAACTTAATAAGATAAGCTAGAACTACAAGTGCTACTACGCGTGATAATAGATAGAAAATAGAATAAACAAAATAGATTTGCATATCTGACACCTCCCAAATAAAAGAGATTAACCATCTTGTCCTCAATATTATTGTACTCCCGTTCGAAAGCGGTGTCAAGAGTTGTGACAAATAGTATCAACATCTAGAATGAAGTTAAAGCTTATAAAAAGCAAAATAAATCAATCTGTTCCATTTTGAAATCCTTTAACGATTGTAAAATATATCCTATTTTAGAAGAGGTACGTATGAAGTTATCAATTTAGATAATGTCAAAGCAAGAGAGAAATATAATTAGTAAACATAAATACAATATTTTTTACATTTTTTATTATACTTTTATTAGTATAATTGGTAAAATCTTAATTAACAAAAATTATGTTTTATCTACTATCCCAATTACCTTACAACACAGGTTGATTGAATAGGATTAGATAACCGAAGTAATGTTGAAACGAATGGAGGGGGCTAATATTAAGAATTTAATAAGTGATCAAATGTCTAATAGACAAATTATCAAAGACTTTATTAGTAGTTTTATTAGTTCTTTAAGTGGAAAAGCTTTTAATTTTGCTTTAGGATTAATGTTACTGGACCAAACAAAATCGGCAATGAGTTTTGGAATCAATATGATTATCTATCCTTTAGTTAGTTTAATTTTCTTAGTTCCAATCGGTAATTTAGTAGACAGATACCGTCATAAAAAGATCTTAATTTATAATTTTATCTTTAGGCTTTTAATCTTTCTTCTGTTTTATGCTTTTTATTTTTTAACGAATTCATCTACTATATTATACCTCGTAATCCCGTTTGTCGTACTCCACTCTATTACAGTCAACATCAATGATACTTGTTATTCAGCCTCTATCCACGAGTTAGTAAACGATAAAAAAATTCAACGATTAAGTTCTGTTACACAAACCGCCATTGCTATCGCAACCATGCTTTCCCCAGCTATTGGAGTCATTCTTTATAATTGGTTAGGCTTCTCAGGCTTTATTCTTATAGAAATCATTGCAAATATCCTTTCTTTAGGTGTCTTACTTACCATGAAATTCTTCTATGAACATGAAGAGCAAGAAGCTAAGATTAAACAGAATGAAAAGCATCAACAGGGGTTCAAAGAAATTATCCAATTTTTAAAAGAAAATCAGATTGTAAAATATATTATTCTTGTTAGTGTTGTACTGAATTTTTTCTATACTTCCATTAGCATTGGAGTGCCATTTGTAGTCAAAGAGCAACTCTTATTAGATAATGCAACAGTAGGTATCCTAGAAACAATGTCTGCAGTTGGAATGTTATTAGCCAGTGTGTCTATGTCACTATTGCCAGACAAAAAAGAAAATAATACACTTCTTTCTAATAGAATTCGCATTCCACTTTTTCTTCTAACCATCGCTATCGTTGGTTTGGGTATTACATTTGCAACTACTAACACCCAAGTGATTATTTCTTCCGTTGGCGGTTTATTTATGGGAATTATAGCATTTACTCTTGTTATTCTAAATATTGTCGTCATGACCTATCTTCAAAGTAGTATTGAAACAAATTATTTAGGAAGAGTAATGAGTACTTTGTTCACACTAAATACGTCTATCATGCCGATAGGTACCATTGTATTTACTTATCTATTTCAAAAGGACATAAACGGAGGTCTGATATTCATATTTGGAGGTGTTTCTCTCCTGATCTATACCATGATAATGTTACCTCGAATATATAGAATACTCCAAAAAGAACACATTTATTGACATTGAAACAAAAGCAGTACTAAAACGTAAAACGAAAAAGACAAGGATAAAACACCTTGTCTTTTTTTAAATACTAACAATGGGACTTTTTTCATAATTTAGCACCTTTTTAGTAACCTGTTCAAGATACGGATGTATAGTCCAGATAAAGACAATACAAATTAGATTACGTCTATCTATTTACTTACCTTTTATTTGCTTTAATTCCTTTATCTCTTTTAGAATACTAAAAATATATAAACTAAATAGAATTACACCTAAGGAAAGTCTCGAAAGAGGAATTTCTATTCAATTAGAAAATCCCTCTTCGTCATAAATTTATGTCCCCTGCCGGAATCGAACCAGCAACTACTCCTTAGGAGGGAGTTGTTATATCCATTGAACTAAGGGGACCGATAAAAAAAGAAGCGAGATCACTCCCGCCTCCTTGTTCGTCTTAACGACGGATTTCTTTAATACGAGCTGCTTTACCTTGCAATGCACGAAGGTAGTACAATTTCGCACGACGTACTTTACCGTAACGTACAACTTCAATCTTTTCTACACGTGGAGTGTGTACTGGGAATGTACGTTCAACACCGACACCGTTAGAGATTTTACGAACAGTGTACATTTCAGTGTGTCCTTGACCTTTACGAGCGATAACTACGCCTTCAAAGATCTGGATACGTTCACGAGATCCTTCGACAACTTTCGCGTGTACACGAACAGTGTCACCAGGACGGAATGCAGGGATATCAGTACGAAGTTGACCTTCAGTCAAGCTTTGGATTAATGGATTCATTTTATTCTCCTATCTTCGTCAATCTTGAGGGACCTCCCTCAGCGGATAAACTGTATTTTTGTGCTTCCATTACGCACAGAAACTATCATATCAGATAATTTCAGGTTTGTAAAGCTCTTTTCTCTACTTTTTCGCAACTTTTTGACCGGAATAAATGCTCCACTCTTTTGGCAGCAATAGGCGATGGCACAAGCGATGACAAAGAAAGGAAGGTTGGCATAGCCAAAGACTTCTCCTCCGATTAAGATCGGTGCGAGCAAGGTCGTCGTCGCACTGCCAAAGACACTGGCATATCCGATAGCGGCCACGACTAAGACTGGTAAGCCCAGCATAGGAGCAAGAAAGACGCCAAGTGTAGCTCCGATCGCAAAGAGCGGGGTCACTTCTCCTCCTTGGTATCCAGCAGAGATGGTCACCACGGTAAAGAGGAGCTTCAAGATCCAGTCATAACTCTGCGCACTACCCTGATGAAAAGCCACATCAATCAGATTGGTTCCAAGTCCACTATAAGTGCCGACCTTGGTCAGCTGGAGAGTCAAGAGGACCAAGCTAAGTCCAGCCCCTATGACAGCGATTCGAATATAAGGATTAGGCAAGACTTGAGCTACTGTTTTTTTCAACCAAGAAAGGCTAACTGCAAAGAGCTTCCCAGCGAGGCCGAAAGCCAGGCCAAGAAGGGCGACTTTGATCAAGGTCTCTGGTGTCCAGCTCAGTGTTTCTCTTAGTGGCACAGCAAATTTCTCCAAACCAAGGGCATGAGAGGTGAAGCTAGCCACGATTGAGGAAATGAGCGCTGGATAGAGAGCCATCAACTGCAACTCCCCAACTGTCAAGACTTCAAGGGCAAAGAAGGTTGCTGCGAGCGGCGTCTGAAAGAGCCCCGCAAAACCGGCTGCCATCCCGGTCATGAGAAAGATACGCGAAGCATCTGGAATCTTGATGTGACGCGCAAAACGATGCGAAAAGGTCGCTCCGATCTGGACTGCTACACCTTCCCGACCGACCGAACCACCAAAGAGATGGCTCATCCAGGTCGTCAGCATGATCAAAGGCACCAAAACCAAGGGGATTTTCTCCTCACGCGCGTGTCCGACATCAAAAATGAGGCCCATCCCTTTTGAAGCCTTGCCACCAAAACGTTTATAAAGATAAACGATGACAAGACCCGCTATGGCTAGAAAAAGAATCAAGGGCCAATGCTGACTTCGGACATCTCCAATCAGGAGAAGACCTTGACCAAAAATCATATCAATGGCACCAACCAAGAGACCAATGAAAAGCGCCATCCCTGTTAGACCACATACTGTTGTGCTTTTTGCTTGATCGATAGACTAGTCACGCGCCCTCACCTCCTCTTGGAAGTCTCTCGAGCGCTTCATCATATCTTGAAACTGAGCTTGAATGGTCGCCCGATACTGCTCCTCCGTCACGAGAGAGCCGACTTTCTCAAGCACCTCTTTTTCCCTTCCTTGATCGAGCACAGGTAAGCCCTGCTGCTCCTTATATTCTACAATCTGACCGACACAGACCATCCGTCTTTCCAGTAAGGCTACAAGCTCTTGATCGATCTGGTCAATGTCCTTACGAATCTGATCTAAATCCATGTGTCTCCTCTTTATTTTGGATATAAATCGAGGCTGTAATCCATCGATCCAGCCTCTTTGTCATTAATTTGCTTTTGCTACGAGTTCTTCTGCAAAGGCTTCTAATTTTTCGATGTCTTCGTCTTCTGCAGACAAATCAACTTTAACACACTCAGAACCTTTTTCAGCACCAGTCGCAGCGAAACAACGGTCGAAATCATCAACTGCTTTACAGAATTCATCGTAGAAGGTATCACCTGATCCTACCACACCGTAAAGTTTGCCTTTGAGATCAAGGCCAGCCAAATCTTCGTAGAAATCTTGGATCTCATCTGGAAGCTCTCCATCGCCGTATGTATAGGTCGCTACCACTGCGATATCCGCATCAAGGAAGTCCTCTGCATCCACAGTTGTACACTCATCCACATCTACTTCGACACCAAGATCACGGAATTTGTCCGCTACGATATCAGCAATTTCTTCAGTATTTCCAGTCATACTAGCAAAAACAATCTTCGCTACAGTCATAATTTCCTCCCAAAAGCTATTTCCCGTATTATACCACTTTTTCAAGCATTTTGCACGAAACCTTTCCCGATAAGCTGAAAGAAGGAGCTTGTTTCAAGAATTTGGACCGATTCAACTTAATCACCCTCGTTTTCTTCTTGAATTGCTTTAATAGTTCAATTATTATCCGTTTTCCTTCTCCAACTCGTACTCCTCTTTAATATCTTTAATACGCTGGATTTCTTCATCCAGTTTTTTATTAAATTCAGATTCAGTCTTATATGGATATGAAAAACGGCTCCAGGTATACCACTTCAACCCATCTTTCCCTTTAAATACCATTCAAGTTTGATCGGTAAATAATCTTGATTATAGGTGATCCGAACTTTGGAAAATTGATTCTTTTTATTTATAACTTTGGCTTCAAAATCAGGTGTCTTCCCTTCCTTCACTAGAGATTTAGTAATTAACGATTTCGGATCTCGCTCAATAATAAAGTTTGATTTTTCGATCTCTACCTTCGAAACTTTTAAGTTCAGAATTGCGGAAGTAATATTTCGGTATAAGTCTCTATGATACCTATCGGATGGTTTTTCGTCCGAATAACTGCCATATTTTCCCCCATTTTTTACTACTACTTGAGTTTTACTATAAGAATTATTGCTCCTCAAGTCATAGCCATTCTCAAAATAAGATCGATATAAATTTTCATCGCCCGAATCATCCACAACAATAAACCGCTGTTGTTCTAATATGGATTTTGAATCTTTACCAATCTTGCCAATCTGGACAGCTATGAAAATGCCAGCAGCAACTACTAGAGACAATGCAACTAGAGAGACTTTCGAACTGAATCGTCTCTTTTTTATTTCTTTCATCATATTCATCCATTCTACCTAAATATCCATCTAAAAGAAAGAGTATTCCTAACAATAAAGCTGGGCCTTATATAAGCTCAGCTTTATTTCAATAAGAGGTTAATCGCCCTCATTTTCCATTTGAATTTCTTTAATAGTTTCAATTTCTTTATCAAGCTTTTTATTAAATTCAGTCTCGTTTTTAAATGGATAGGAATATAATTGCCAAGTATACCATTTAAGTCCTTCATTTCCTTTATAATACCACTCAATTTTAGTAGGTAGAAACTCTTTGTTGTAGGTGATGCGGACTTTTGAAAACTGATTCTTTTTTCGATATTTATATTGCAACTCAAATTCTGGCGGGTATTTCTCTTTTAGAAATTTTTGATTTATTAAAGATTCTGGAGATCGTTCAATCTGAAAATGATGCTTTTCAATCTCTTCTGGCGTAACCTTTAAATTCAATAATATCGATGATATTCCACCATTTAGTGCACGTTCATAAAATCCTTTAGTTGTATAGACTCCACTTTTACCATATAATTTATTATTTTTAATCACAGTGCTATAAGACACAAATAGGTTCTCTTTTTGTAAATCAAATCCTGCTCCCTGATTACCATCTTGCATCAAATCGTACTGATTTTGGACAAATACAAATCGTTTATCTTTTAAAATTTTATAAGCATCTACACCGTTAACGTGATTGTGATGTAGGATTGGAATACATATAATAGCCATGATTATTATGCCAGTCATTATTAAGAGATTCTTGAAATTTATTATACTCTTCCACTTTTTCTTCTTCTGACATTCCTTTTGTATTTCGTTGCCATGTTTCATAATCTTGGTTCCCTTTCCTTACAATATCCGCAAATTGACCAACATGTCCTGTATTTTCATCTTTTTTGCCCAAGTCTTTTTCATAACGGAATAACTCTTTAGCTCTAACTCGAGTAGCTGGTTCAGGAGTGCCATCCACATCAAGCATTCCATGTTTACCTTCGTAAAACTTAGTAACATCTGAATTTTGACCTGTTGAAGGGCCGTAATTAAAAGACTCCGTATTGGCGATTTCTCTTAATTCTTCATTAGAATATTTTCCTGGATTGGAATCATAGCGACCATCTGCTAGTTTATGATTGTCATAGGCATCCCATTGACTCTCAAACTCGCCGGTGTCTATATTCACAATAAATTCCACCATCCGTGCATTGTTCAAATCTTTTCCTTTAGCTGAATTCCCCTGAGGGACTTGAACCTTCATATTATAGGGGCGTTTGAAGCCTTCTTTTGGATTAAAGCGATTATGGTAGTTAGAGCCGGTTGTGTAATCAAATTCAATATTATTTTCTTTGCCATATGCTAACAGTTTTTCGTAATCATTCGCGCCATCGTAGTGACTCCGAATATAGTAAATTGCTTGGCGATCCAAATAGTAGCGGAAGAAATGAACTTGCTGCCTAAGTAAATCTTTTTTGTAATTAAGATGTTTATCACCGAATGCTTTTACAACATCCCGTCTGAAATACATGTTGAAATCACCGTGTGGTGGTAGGTTCTCTGAAATCTTATGCGTTTTGCTTGTCAAATGCATAAACTGCTTTTTGTCCGTTTCTGCACCCAATTGCTTAAGAACCAGTTCTACTTTTGCTTTTGAATCTAGTTTACTACTAGCATACATTTCTGTATAGATATCTGATCCAATCTCCTTGGTTTCTGCATACAAAGCATCTCTCCTTGCATTTAACTCACTGCCTGTCTTAATATCAGCTGTTCTTTTTGAAACGCCTTTGACATAACCTTTGATAGCATCCTTATCCCAGCCATCTATTTCTTTAAGGTTCACTGATTGTTCACGTAATCCCGTAAGAAATTGGTTATATTCGAACGCTGTTACATTCTTTGGTTTCTTTGGCAAATATTCATTTTCAAACTCTTTATTCTTAATCGTTTCATTTACGAGATCAGACCAGGATAAATCCTTTGGAATAGAATACATTCCAGTATTTGGATTCCACGCTACGTTAATTTGATTGACAGCTATTTGAATAGCTTGGGCTAAAACATCAATTTCCCAGAAGATACTTGGCGATGTCGCATTAAATGCTCTGAGTTTATTTAATTTTTCTTGTAGTTTGTTTCTAGCAGCCTGAAAAATACCATTTAATACATTTAATCCTTGAATCCTTTGTAATCTCTGCAACCGTTGAAAATCTCCAGCACTAGTCGATTTACTAGCAGCAATTTCATTGATCTCTGCATGAAAGATAGCAATCATCCGATCACACTGTTCAATATCAGAAACCAACTTTTCTTCCTGTAAGTCCTCGTCAGCCACCTCCGAGCGATAGGATGCTGGAAGCTTCTTCACACTTTCTTGTGTAGCTTCTGCTAAAGCAACCCCAGCCTCCTTCAATGGCTGGACAACACTTGTCACAAAGCTTCTAAAAGAGTCGTAAGCTTGGCCAGACAAGCGCGAGGCAGAATTTCTATTTGAGTTAATGATGTTTCTAGTGATTCATAAGCTTTCAATTGTTGCTCAATCATAGTACCTGTACTACTAGCTTGGCTATCCAAACTACCGCGATAAACTTCAATTCCCATCGTCACACTCCTTTTCAATCATTAATTTTTTCCGTTCATGATAGATATCATTTAAATCATCTTCGACTTTTCTTTTTTGAATAGTCAATTCATCCAGCTCTTCTAAATAACTATTTGAAATTTTTCGTGATTCATGAATAACTCCCTCCTGAAGCTGGTCAAAAAAATTTCTAGAGGAAGGATAGGATTCAAATGCATCCCATAAATAACGGTGCGCATCAGAGCTATAGCCCTCAAAGCGGTTCAACTCATCTTCCAGATTTCTTTTTTCTCTTACAATTTCTCTTTCTTTTTGGAAAAGTTGGTCTTCTTGTCTTCTTAATTCCGATAGTTGTTGATAGTGATTCATCTTCCTACTCTTTCAAGCTATTGAATGCTCGCAGCAGTCGCTTCATCCACTTCTGTAAATCCAATTGAAACACTTTGCAAGTTGGTCCCGATTGATTCAATCGCCGCTGCAATTTCTTCTGCTTTGGTTTTAGCAGTATCAATGGCTTGATGGGCCGCATCATTACCAGATAGTTTGGTTTGTTCATCTTTTGAAGCTGATGCAACTCCCGAAAGTGCATCTCCACTACTTTTTAAAGAAGCCGCCAACTCTTGTGCCGTATCAGCATTACTTTTAATTTCAATCATCCTAGTCCCTCCCATACTAAATCTATTTATCCATTCTACCAAAATATTGAACTAATGTAAAACCGCTTCCATAGCTCCTAATTAGTGATAAATGCTTGCTGGATGGGCCTTTCTTATGTTAAAATTGACAGAGAAAATGAGGTAATGTATGAACGTAATGAATGAAATTCTTGAAAAAATTCAAGCTTATGACACGATTATTATCCACCGTCATCAGAATCCGGATCCAGATGCGATTGGTAGCCAGGTGGGCTTGCGGGATCTCCTGCGTGCGCACTTCCCTCAAAAGCGGGTCTTGGCAACTGGCTATGATGAACCGACCTTGACTTGGCTTGCTGAGATGGATACTGTCAGCGATGAGGACTATGCTGGAGCTTTGGTGATTGTCTGTGATACGGCTAATACTCCCCGCATCGATGACAAGCGCTATACGACTGGTGATTTCCTGATTAAGATCGACCACCACCCAAATGACGATGCTTATGGCGATCTGCTCTGGGTCGATACTGAGTCTAGCTCTACCAGTGAGTTGATTGCACTTTTTGCTAAGGAATTGGATCTTGAACTTCCTGTAAGTGCTGCACGTCTTCTCTATGCTGGGATTGTCGGCGATACAGGTCGCTTCCTTTATCCTGCTACTTCGACTCGGACCTTTGAGATTGCTGCCTATCTTCGAAGCATTCCCTTTGATTTTACAGCACTTGCTCGACAGATGGATACGATCAATCTCAAAACCGCTAAGCTTCAAGGCTATGTCTATGACCATCTCGAGATCGATGAACATGGTGCTGCGCGTGTGACCTTGACACAAGAGCTCTTGAAGAAATTCGATCTACGTGATTCAGAGACTGCTGCAATTGTCGGAGCCCCTGGACGCATCGATACCGTATCTGTTTGGGCCATCTTTGTCGAGCAGGCCGACGGTCACTTCCGTGTCCGGATGCGTAGCAAACGCAAAGTGATCAACGAAATTGCCAAACGTCATAATGGTGGTGGCCATCCACTTGCGAGTGGAGCTAACTCCTACTCCCTTGAGGAAAATGACCAAATCTACAAAGAGCTACAAGAAGTGGCTCGCACGAACGAAGGCTGAGAACGATTTCTCAGCCTTTTTATCTTGGTCACAGGGTTTTCATTTACCCCTTCTTATGGTAAAATAAAGCTAATACAATTTTTAAGGAGATCTATTATGGAAAAAAATAGATTGTTTATCATTATCTCTGCTGCGGTAGCAATTCTTGGCACTTTCTTGCCATGGTATACCACTGTCTTTGGAGTTATTAGCATTTCTGGAATCCAAAATAGCGGATGGATTGTAATCGTCCTTTCTATTGGCTCTATCGTTCTTTCCTGCTTGAATAACATCAATACCCCTTTAAATAAAACTTTTTCAACTATCATCATTGTTGCAGGTTTTATTTCTACATTGGTTTCATTGTTCGCAACCTTCAATGGAAGTGAGTTTACCTCTGAGTTAGGTGGATTGGTTTCAATCGGCTTTGGGTTAATCCTTACTTTGATTGCAAGCATCGCTATTGTTGTGACTGGTCTCTTGGCGATGTCAGGTGGTAAAATCACTAAAGGAACATTCGAAGAACTTGCTGAATCTGGTAAAGGATTTGCCCAATCAGTTGGACGCGTGACAACTTCTACAGTTAAAACTGCTGTAGATGAAATCAAAAAAGAATCACACGAACACACTAAAGGACAAGCTGACCAACCAGTAGAAGCACCAAAAGATCCAAATCAATCTGAACAATAATAAGATCATCATCGCCTTGGCTTAGTCAGGGTGATTTTTTTGATCATTAATTTAAATAAAATTAGTGAAAATACTTGTCAAGATCCTGGAAATTTGGTAAACTAGCTTAGTAACAATCTATGGCTCGGAAAGAGACCATGGCAGAAAGGAAATATTGCAAAATGAAAAAAGATATCCATCCAGAATATCGCCCTGTTGTCTTCATGGACACTACTACTGGTTACAAGTTCCTCAGCGGTTCAACTAAGTACTCTAGCGAAACAGTTGAATTCGAAGGTGAAACTTACCCATTGATCCGTGTTGAAATTTCATCAGACTCACACCCATTCTACACTGGACGTCAAAAGTTCACTCAAGCAGATGGACGTGTGGATCGTTTCAACAAAAAATACGGTCTCAAATAAGAACCAACACAGAACCACTTCCCTTTCGGGAGTGGTTTTTTTGATAATCATGATATAATAAAACAAAAAATACTTTAAATTTTGAAATATTAATCATTCATAAACTCTAATCTTTTTTAATAAATACTATGATATAAATGGATAAAACAATGGCAAAATCATATAAAACTCTACTATTAGAAAAAATCCAAAATTGTAAACAAGAAATATATGATGTAGATAATGAAATTAAAGCTTTACATATTCAATTTAATAATACAAATTGGTTTAGTTTAAAAAAATCTTAAATAAACAAAAAGGTTTTTTTGATGAGCAGATCCAATTCTTAAAAATCTAAACAAAGTGAACTGAACAAAAAAATTAACCGATCTAAAAAAAGAATACGATATGGGATATGTATATCGACGAGAAATTGATGTAAAAGGATCAATATACAGGGAAAATGCCTTTGCTCCATTTTATAATAGAACACATGGTGATGAAAAAGATTTTGCTACTATTGAATTTGACAATGTAATTTTAGAAGAAGAGATAGATAATGAATATGATCCTTATGCTATCAAAGTCATTGTTGATGGTGTATTCATTGGCTACGTTGATAGAAAATATAATCGTGGTTTTCGCAAATATATCAATGATTCTAGATATAAATTTATTAATAAAGTTACAGCACATGGCAGCTATGATGAAAAATGGAATTACAAAATTTACTACACACTAAATATCGATGTTATCGAACTTAAGTAGTAATTTCCTTTTTTCCTTTTCTGAAAAATCGTTTTCATTGTCTTCTCCTCTATCCTCTGCTATACTTGGATTATCAAAGAAAGGAGACAAGCCTATGACATTGTCCAATAAATTCACACTTTCTCTTGCCTCACTGGCAGTTCTTGGTCTTTTAGTAGCCTGCTCGAACCAAACCGCTCAAACACCTGCAAGCTCTGCTAGTTCACAACAGCTTTCTTCGAGTGCTTCAAGCTCTAAAGCTTCTCAAACGGCTAGCCAAGCTGAAAATCTAGATGATACATACAAGGGGACTGATGAAACTGATCAGATCACTCTGATCCTTTCTGGTACGACGGGCACATGGGAAGAGGTTGAAAGCGATGGCGAGAAAGAAAGCAAGCCTGTAACCGTTCACGCTGACAATCATACTCTCACTGTAGGGGATGATCTCAAATATTACAAACTAGAAGGTAACCGACTCACTATTGAAGATGACGATCGCGATCCTTCTGATACCATTGTATTAACTAAATAGCATAAAAAATAAGAGGTTAGGATATTGATCCCAACCTCTTTTTTCATCTTAATGGAACTGCATTCCACCATCCACGATAATGGTTTGACCTGTGATGTAGTTTGAATCAGGTCCAGCAAGGAAGCTGACCGCTGCTGCTACATCTTCTGGTTCTGAAAGACGTTTCAAAGTGATATCTTTAGCGAATGTTTGCATACCCCATTCGTCGTCTTTGCCTGCATTCTTACCAACTTCATGAGCAATGTCAAACATCATTGGAGTCTTTACGATACCTGGTGCATAAGCATTGACAGTGATTCCTGAATCCGCCAAGTCACGCGCCAAGGTTTGCGTAATCCCACGAACAGCAAACTTGGTCCCACCATAAATAGTCAAGTTTGGATTTCCGACAACCCCTGCTTGTGAAGTCGCATTGATGATCTTTCCACCATGACCGAGTGCTTTGAACTGAGCTTGAGCTGCTTGTGCACCCCAAATCACACCACCAACGTTAATAGCAAACGTACGTGTAAATTGTTCTTCTGTAATTGTTTCAAGTGGTGTAGTTGGCGCAACACCTGCATTGTTTACGACAACATTCAAATCTCCAAAATGGTCAACAACCTTTTGGAAAGCTGCAGCCACTTCTTCTTTTTTAGACACATCAGCTACGACTGCAAAAGCATTATCTGCTGACAACTCAGCAACTGCTTTTTCAGCTGTTTCAGCATTGTAGTCCAATACTCCGACCTTGAAGCCATCTTGCACCAAACGTTTTGCGATTGCAAAACCGATTCCTTGACCAGCACCTGTGACAATAGCTACTTTAGACATATGATTCCTCCTTGGTATCAACGATACCAGCAAACGTTCCTATCAGAACAGCAAGGGTTGACAACTAATTTTGATGGGGTCTATCATAAACTCCGACAAAACTATGCTAACAGTATACTCTTTTGTGAAAAACATTTCAAACTCTAGCCTGTTTTTTGAAAAAAATAGTTTATTTATATGATATCTTTATTTAGTGATAAATGAACGAAAGCGTGAAATAGAGTAAAGCTTTTAGCCAAAACGGTTAACTGTTCTATTCTGTATAAGCTACATGAGGCTGGGACAAAAGTCCTAGCCTCTCAATTGTCTTTGAATTGTCGAGCAAGACGCAGTGGTTGAGTGGGCTCTACTACGCTGATTTCATCAGCTTTTACAGCCCTACTCAACTGTGCGGAGGTGGGACGACGAAATCGAATTCTAACGAATTACCGATTTCTGTCCCACTCTCTTAAACTATTCATTTGATTGGTCCCTTTAGTCATCGGACTCCGCAAATACTTGAGTGGCTTTGACTGCTTTCTTCCACCCCTTGTATAATTCCTCTCTGCGAGCTTCATCCATCTTTGGTTCAAAGATTTGAGCTGCTCCATGAAGAGATTTTAATTCTTCCAAGTCTTTCCAATAGCCTACGGTCAGACCTGCTAGGAAGGCTGCTCCTAGGGCTGTTGTTTCCAAGTTTTTAGCGCGAGCAATTGCGATTCCAAGAATATCTGCCTGAAACTCCATTAAATAATCATTTTTCGCTGCTCCTCCGTCTACTTTTAGGACAGGGATAGGAGTTTTAGCATCTACCTGCATGGTGTCGATGATATCGCGTACTTGATAGGCAATGGATTGAAGGGTTGCTTTGATAAAGTCTTCCTTGGTCGTTCCCCGGGTAAGCCCGAAGACAGAACCACGCGCCTCTTGGTTCCAATATGGTGCTCCAAGACCCGTAAAGGCAGGGACTACATAGATTTCATCCTGGTTCTGGGACTTCAAAGCATAGACCTCAGATTCAGGTGAATTGTCTATCATACGCAGGCCATCACGGAGCCATTGAATGGCACTTCCAGCGATAAAGATCGATCCTTCAAGGGCATAGTAGACCTTGCCATTGATCCCATAACCAATCGTCGTCAGCAGGTTATTCTCTGATAGCTGCATCTCCTCACCCGTATTCATAATGATGAAGGATCCAGTTCCATAAGTATTCTTGACCATACCAGGTTCAAAGGCCAATTGACCAAAGAGAGCAGCCTGCTGGTCTCCCGCCATCCCTGCAATCGGCACTTGTCCACCGTAGAAATGGAAAGGAGCTGTCTTACCATAGATTTCAGAGTTTGAACGCACCTCCGGAAGCATGATTTTAGGAATGTTGAGAATGTCTAAGATTTCATCGTCCCATTTCAGTTCCTTGATATTGTAAAGCATGGTACGGGCTGCATTGGAATAGTCTGTCACGTGGGCAGCTCCATCCGTCAGCTTCCAGACCAGCCAAGTATCAATGGTTCCAAAAAGTAATTCGCCCTTCTCCGCACGCTCTTGCGCCCCATCAACATGGTCCAAGATCCAACGGACTTTAGTCGCTGAAAAGTAGGCATCAATGACTAGACCAGTCTTTTGGTGGAAGGTTTCTACATAGCCTTGGTTTTTAAGTTCTTCAGCCAGTGGAGCCGTTTGCCGTGATTGCCAGACAATAGCATTGTAAATAGGAAGCCCCGTGTTCTTATCCCAAACAACCGTCGTTTCCCGTTGATTGGTAATGCCAATTGCTTCGATTTGATTGGGCTTGATGCCACTTTCAATAAAGACCTCAGCGATCACCGACTGCACCGAGTTCCAAATTTCATTGGCATTGTGTTCCACCCAACCAGCCTGCGTAAAAATCTGAGTGAATTCCTTTTGACTAGAGCTGACTTGCTCGCCTTTTTTATTAAATGATAGCCCGCGAACTAGTTGTTCCCTGGTCAATCGCCATGATGAAAGTTTCTTGAGACATAAACTGCCCTCCTGAATTAGGTACTTAAAAATCTTGTTCTTTCATCAACTAGTATACTCTATTTCATCATGGATTTGTATCCATTTTTTAAAGAAAATTCGGTCTAACATTTTCCTAGTACTTCCAGCTCTATCAGACCAAGCAAAAAGAGCCCTGAGGCTCTTTTAACTAGTAGTTCAAATGCTTATCAAGATCTGCTCTGATCTAACCGATTTAAGAACTCCATGGTAGGGCTGTCTTGGTAAAGTTCTTTAAGAGGAATGTTCTGATAGACCGCTATTTCGTCCGCAGTCACACCGTAACGAATTAATAGATCATAAATACGATTTAAATCATGACGTAATTCATCCGTTATGAGGACATTATCGCTTGTTTCTTTTGTTTTCCAATAATAAGATGGCAGCACTTCCTTGGTTTCAATTAAAATAGTTTGCAACAAAGTCCCACCATGGCTGTCCTTCTGAGAGATATCGGCCCCAAGTTCCAACATTTTCTCAAAAACCTTGAAAGACTTGTCAGCTTTTTCCTTAGACGAATACATCTCATATTGGCCATTCCAACGTTTGATCATGCGCCTGCAGTCAAATACAGCTCTACCACCCGCTGTTTGGAGGACTGGTTGACAAAACGGATTCAGCTCTGTCGGCTCTTCGATAAAGTTAAGATCTGCCCCTCTATCAATGAGTAAGTCTGCAATATCTAAATGTCCCGATTTGATAGCGACTTGAAGGAGCGACTGTCCCTGATCTCTTTTAGGTTTGTCACCCGAAACAGCATTGACTTCTTCAGGCTTTTTATCCAATATTTGACGGACGGCCTCTAGATCTCCTCTTCGCAACAACTGAAAGGTTTTTTGCATGGTCTTTCCCCCTCTCATTATAGATAAAAATAACACTATGTTGATACTTTGATCCTATCGCTAGGTTCTTCGTTAAACTGATTATACCATTTTATGGACTCTACATTGAAGTCCTAAAGGCTAAAGATGACAGACTCCCACCGAAAGAGATACTACTCTATTTCTCTGATTTTCGTGCAGCCACCAGCCAAGAGGCTACTAGGATTTCGAAAATAACTAGAAGGATAATCTGAGGAAGAGAACTTTGAACCAGCATAAGGACAGCCAGACTATCAATTAGCATATGAGCGAGGATACAAGGGACAGCTCCTTTCGAGTACTCCTTGAGCGCTCCAAATAGGAAGGTATTCCCTAAAATCATCAGGTAAAAGATGAGATAGTTGGACGAACCTGCTGTAATCCAAGGGAGTTGATAAATAGGAATATGCCAGAGGAACCAGACAAGGGAAAGAACCATCATTTTAGGTATAAAGTGCTTACTAAAGGAAAGATGATCTTGTAAAAACCAACGCCACCCGACTTCTTCCAGACCGCCATATAATAAGGTCCAGGGGAATAGAGGAGGAAGGGCAAGAGGGAGTTCCCAGTAAAGCGAACGTTCATAAGCAGGATGGAAATCCCATAATAGATGACGGGAACGAAGAAAGCTAGGATCCAAGATAGGGAACTTTCTTTTTCAAGAAAGACCTTTTTGAAAAATTCACCCAAGGAGTTGACTTCACTCAACACCAGAGAAAAGACCGCAGCCACAATCATGGGAATCAAGTTCATTAGGATAAACAGTAGCGAGGCACCTATACTACTCCTATCTGGGAAAAAACAAAGGATCACTTGCCCCACTAGAAATGTAGCAAGGAGGGCAGACAGTGCATACCAGATAGCGACTGATTGTTTTGAAATAAATTTGCTCATTTTTCTTCCTTTACAGTTACATACTTCTTTCTTGCAATCATGATTGCTAAACTAATAATAAGAATTTTACTGACGATAGATAGCCATACCTCTTCATTCACTAGAATCTGAGACAAGGAATTGATGCAGGCATGGGTCATGACACAGATCCATAAATTTTGCGTTTTATGATACAAGGCCGACAAGATAAAGCAGTTAGTTAGCAGACCTACTAGAAACGGAAGCAACTGAATGACACCTAAAGAACCATCGATATAAAAGTATAGTAGATGCCAACTAGACCAAGCTAAAAAGGTGATCAAAGTAGCTGAAAGATAAGATATTTTTTCCTCCAAAGTTGGTTGAAAGAAATAACGCCAGCCAATTTCTTCAATCCCACCGAAAAGAAGAGCCTTGAAAAAAAGCACCACTGGCAAGACCAACGATTGAGTGGTGATCTTACCACCAAAGATAAGGGGGAAAAAGTCGAGAAGCAAGAAAACAAGTACCAAACAATAATTTGCCAAACTGTCTTTGACTTGAAAAAAATCTTTTAGAAGTTGTTTGAAACTAGATTGATAGTAGCCAATACTAGCAAGACTACCCCAAAATGCAGATGATAAGCCACCTACAATAATAGCGATGATACCAAATGATGATGTAAAATCAACCTTGACTCCTCCTGCTCTTAAAAAAACAAACCAGAAGGCTGACTCCTAATACTTGACCAAAGGTCCCTAACAAATACATAGATAGGGCTTGCTTTCTACTCATTCGCGATTCCTTTTTCTTTCAATTAATTACCAGTGCTATCTACTTTAAACCCATACTTACCTGCATTTCGTTTGAGCTTCTCAACCAGAGCTTCATTCCGCTTGCTTTTTCCAAAAAAGAAGGGAATAGTCTTTCCATTTCTGAGTTCGATATAGAAAGCATAGCGAGCCCCACCACCAGATCGTCCACGAAAAATTGCATAGGTGATTTGCTTGATCTCTTTCAGTGGGATCCTGCGACGACTGAAACACAGAGCGGCATGGATATAGAAGATTCCACGGTTAATATGGAAGGGAGCAAAGAAGGGACCGCCGCTACGTCTCACAATTGCCCTTCTTCTCAGGAAAAGGAGAACAGTAGAAGAGAGCAAGAAAACGAGCACATATAGAATCGGAGCACTCTCCATTATCTTTCTAAATTCTAACACGCTGTCTTTCATCCTCTACTTCATCTCAACCCATTTTTCATTATCCATGATAAAGGGCTTAGCCAGACCTTCGCCTGTGTAGTCTTGGTACTTGGTCTCTAAGTATTTGTAGACATCTTCCTTGGTCGCAAACTTGATGGCTTGATAGGGTTCTTCAAAGGTCAGCTTTTCGACAAAGAGATAGCCGTCCTTTGCAGGAACTAAAACGCCGACATGGCCGACAAAAAGGGTATTTCCATCCAGGTTATCATGAACGATAACAGAAAGCATGCGCGCATTTTCATTGAACTTGAAATGAGCAAAATACTCTTCCACCTTCTTGGCATGGACCTTGACATCCGTTGTCGCCTCTGTCGGAACCCGTGAATACAGAATGTTAAAGGCTTCCTTGTCTGCCTCACCGAAGATCTTCCCTTTGTCAATCGCATCATTGTCCACGAACAAAAGTTCACTATCCGCTTTCATCTTAGGAATCTCGATGCGATTCTTCAGAAGAGTATAGCTATTGATCCGGCAGTTGGTCCCGACGAAATCGCCCTTTTTCTTGGTCCACAAGTCACTGATCTTCTCAACATTGTAGTCTGTTTTCTTGAAGGTGCTGAAGTCACCCGTCAAGCCGACCGAGCCGACAATGCTATCGTAATCCGTTACTAGACCCAGAAATTTATCTACACTTTCCCGATCCAAATAAGCAGACAAAAGAGTCCGCACTTCTTCGACACTCGCCTTGTTGTTGAGGTTGCTGTAGCTTCCCCTGTAGCGCTCCTTATCTGAACTAGATTTCTGCACAGTGGAACTTTCCTGCTTTTCCTTGGATTGCTTTTGGTTGCTACCACAAGCCGCTAAAGCAAAGATCGCCAAGGCACAGCTAGTAAGGAGCATGATTTTTTTAGATGGTTTCATAAAGTGGTTCCTTTTCTATTGATTAAAATGTTTGTACCATAAATTTTTCATATTGATAATCCTTCTCCTCTATTATAGTTTAAAACTAGGTTAGCTCCAACTATTTTTTACGAAATAAGAAAAGATTATAAGCAGCGAAAAAGAGCTGGCAACTGTCCAGCTCTTCAATATATTACAAAAATCAAAATTAAAACTATTGTTTAATTCGACCAATCTATTTTGGCAAGTTCTATTGCGTACTCGGCTTCTTCTTGAGTAAATTTTCTTTTTTCAACAAGTATTTCTAATATCTTTTCTTTCGTAATCTTGCGACCGTTTGCATAAGATTCCGCTTCTTTCACAGCGTCCTCCTTCCAATCGAAATTAACATGTTCTACAGCATAGTCAGCCTCTTCTTGAGTAAATAGTTCAACATTTATAAGTTGCCAAACTAATTTTTCTTTTGAATAACGATACCTTTGAAGTGATTTTGCTGCTAAAACAGCCTGCTCTTTCCAGTCCATATTAAGCTTATATATAGCGTACTGGTTAGCTCCTTCTGAATAATTATAAATCTTTATTTTATTTTTGATAGCCTGCTTCGAAATAGGAGAATCCTTTGACAGTTGCTTAGCTGTTGCATATGCCCTTTTAAATTCTTCTTCTACTAAAGTTGGATGAAAAAGTTTTTTCACAAGCAAATTAAATAATAATTCTAAATCGTCCTCATTTTCATCACTTGAAGAAGTGTATTTTCTATAATCATAATTCTGTGTACTAGAACTTGAAGTAGCGTATTCTTGTTTTGATGATTCAAAATCATCCTTATTTCCATCACTTGAAGAAGAGTATTTTTGTACAGGATTAGTCAACTGTGATCCTGAACGTGAATTTATCCATTTATTATAATTTATTTCATAATCAATTACTATAAGAGCTAGCATTCCTGCAAATAATCCAAAAATTGTAAAAATAAATATCAAAAACTTTTTCATCATGACTACCTTTACTTGTTTCTCCAATGAAATTTTCATCCCTCTGGAACTGCTTTCATTAGTATTATATCATGAAATATTGTTCATTTTTATTTACTAGTGTAAAAGTCTCTATGGCTAGTAAATAAAAAAGTGACTGCATTTCAACTGCAATCACTCATTCTATGTGAAATAAAAAATAACAAAGTGTTATAAAAGATTATTTAATCTTGTGTTTGTTCATCTTTTCTTCAAAGATGGCTGTCATAATCTTTCGGAGCTCTTCTCCTTCTTTTTCAGGAAGGTCGCCTTGACGTTTCGCCACTGCATAGAGTTCAGGGTATTGCTTGGCTACACGCTCAACTGTCTTGGTCGTCGCATGCCCTCTGACAAAGAAAGGAATGCGTTTGATCCATTCTTGCGGTACAAGAGCCAGCAACTTCTTACCTGCTTCTTTATCAGAAATCTCAGCTGTGCTCAATCCTTGCTTGATTTGTTCTTGTTCTTGTTCTGTAAAATCTTTTAATTCCATTTAAAACTCCTCATTCTCCTATTTTGTTTATCTAAGAGCACATTATACACTTATGTAGTGAAAACTACAACTAAAGGAACCGAAAAATAGAGCAAGGGCAAGTCATCCCTCACTCTATCTCTTAATCGTAAAATCTTATGAAGGATATTAATTTCCGATTTACTGTGGAGCATCACCCTTTTGCTTTAAATAATAGTCACTTGCCTCAGTTAGTTTTTTATAATAATGATCGTAACTCTTACTAAATTGTCTAATCAGCGGAATAGCGACCTCATAGTAGTGATGGTCCATCAAAAATGTTTTCAGTTGATCTTGAATATTTTTCATTGGACTTGTTTTGTAATCATCACTGTTCAAATAGCGATCATAAATAGAAATTGTGTCCTTATTTTCATTATGCCACTTTTCATTACTTTCTATCGTAGCTATTTTAGATTCATCAGCCTCTTTTAAGTTCTTCAAATCAATAGTAAAATTATTGTTTAATTTAACCAATCTACTTGAGCATGTTCTATTGCGTACTCCGCTTCCTCTTGAGTAAATTTTCTATTTTCAACAAGTATTTCTAATAACCTTTCTTTCGAAATATTGCCACCGTTTGCAGAAGATTCCGCTTCTTTCACAGCTTCCTCTTTCCAATCGAAATGAACTTTTTCTATAGCATAGTCAGCCTCTTCTGGAGTAAATAGATCAACATCTACAAGTTGCCCAACTAACTTTTCTTTTGAATAATGAAACTTTTGATATGATTTTGCTCTTAAAACAGCCTGCTCTTTCCAGTCTATATTAAGCTTATTGACAGCGGACTGGGAAGTATACTCTGAATACCTGCCATACTTAGTAAGATAATTTTTAATTTGTTGCTTCGATAAAGGAGATTTCTCTGACCAAGATTTAGCTTTTGCATATGCCCTTGTATTTACTGGTACTAGTAAATTTTCTTTCGGTTCTGGAAAGCTTGATCTATTATGAAATTTTTCATAATCTCTATAATAACCACTTAACACAATAGCTACAAATCCCACCATCAATCCAAACATCGCAAAAATAAATATAAAAAATTTTTTCATAATGTATACCTTTACTTGTTTTTAGTCTAATTTGTTATTTTATGCTTAATAAAACAATATTGTCACTCAACACTAGGAGAATTAACTTCTCCAGTCACTCAAAACAATTCCTATAGAATCCTTCAATAACGGTTTTATTAATCCCTGTTTAAATATAGCAACTCATTCTTAATGATGTTAAAAAATGAGTTGGTTCCATAAAAGACTCAACATTTGTGACAGGACCACCAGGCAATGTCATTCCTTGCCTAGACTCTTTCTCACGATCCATAACAAGAACTCTATCGCCGTCTCTTACCATACAAAGATTTGTGAATTCTAGAGTCTCATTCATAGCCCTATTTCCTAGCTATGTTTCCATTTTTTCTTATCGACAGCCTAACATTTCATCCTAGTCACCTTTTAGTTGCACTTGCGTATGGGCTAGCAGGTCTCCTAGATGCCTCTTATCATTTCTAAACATTGTCATTGCCAGTAGCAAAACTGCGAGGAGAGTCGCCGAAATAGAGAGGCTAATGGATAACACATCAAACTCACTATAGAAACCATGAATCGTGCCCATATGACCGATTTGCCAAGGTAAAAATTTAATGGTGTTTCTGATTAAGCTTGCCTGCACTGTTTTTTTCTGGTAGACCAGTTCAAGTCCCGCTTTTACCTTCCCAAAACTGCCATCATTTTTATAATCCAAGAATGTGAACAGGAGCGTGATTGGCAAAACAGAGGTGAAAAATACAAGCCACTGTGACTGAATTTCTGTAAACTCTGGGACGCCATTAAAAAAGATGATGTAAATAAGCATCGAACCTAAAAACAGAAGTACTAAATAAGCTAGAATGAAAAGATAATCAAACAGAAATTCTGTCATTCTTTTTTTAAATGAAATAGGATTGATTGCTAATATCTTCATCACTGTCTCCCCCTTTCTCATCTCCTATTATAATATAAGGGCACGAATAAAGAAACTATTAATAAAAAAGAAAGACTGCAATCTTTCGATTCCAGTCTACTTCATTCCTAATTTTCTCTATAAATAACAAATCCATTCGGTTGAATGATCAATCGATCATCGGAAATGGTCCCATGGCTGATCAGATCTGCTTGTCTTCTTTCTAATACAAATTCTTTCTTAGAGTGGTTAAAATAGGCTTTAAGAAACTGTCCTTCATGCTGCCATTCTACTGCTACTATATCTGGCTCTACTTCTTCTAAGCTCACTTTACCATGTTGAATCATGCCCGCCACTTCTTTTCGTAGCTGGATCAATTCCTTCATAAAGTTCAGCATGTCATTGTCCGCTGACACGCGCTCCCAAGGCATGACACGGCGGCAATCTGGGTCTGGGCCACCGATGAGGGCTAGCTCCGTTCCATAATAGATACAAGGCGTTCCTCGTTGCAGATAGAGGAAGGAAAGAGCAGACTTGACGGACTGAAGATTGCCTTTAGCCGTTGTCAGGATGCGTTCTGTATCATGGGAGTCCAAGAGGTTGAACATCACCTCAGAGATCTGCTGCCTGTAGTACATAGACTGGCTATTGATCTCCCAAATGAAGCGTTGCGTCTCCTTATGTCCTCGCAGGAAATAATCCTTGATACTTTCAGAGAGCGGATAGTTCATCACGGCATGGAACTCATCACCATTGAGCCAAGGTTGGGACGAATGCCAGATTTCCCCGAGGATATAGAGGTCTGGCTTCTTGGCCAAGACCGCCTTACGGAAATCCCGCCAGAATTGATGGTCGATCTCATTAGCCACATCCAGTCGCCAAGCATCAATATCAAACTCTTCAATCCAGTAAGTCGCCACCTTCAAAAGATAGGCCTTCACCTCAGGATTAGCCGTATTGAGCTTAGGCATATAGCCCGCAAAGGCAAAAGCATGGTAAGACAAGTCGCGACTATTCCACAGATTTTCTGAGGAGACAGGGAACTCTTTAATATGGAACCAGTCCTTGTAAATCGAATCCTCCCCGTATTTGACCACATCCTGCCATTGGGGTGAATCATAGCCAATATGGTTGAAGACGGCATCCAGCATAATCTTCATCCCACGCGCATGGGCCTCTTTCACTAGCTGGCGGAAGGTGTCCTTATCACCAAAATGTCGATCAATTTCAAAATAATCAATGGTATCGTATTTGTGGTTGCTTGGAGATTCAAATCGGGCAAAGGTAGAGCCCTGTAATCCCTAACTCCTGCAAGTAGTCCAAGTGATCGATGATCCCTTGTAAATCTCCACCAAAGAAATCCAATACTTGAGGAGCAATAGAGGCATCCCAAGGGCGGACGCCTTCTGGTGAAATGGCTGGATTCCCATTGGCAAAGCGCTCAGGAAAGATTTGGTACCAAACCGTCTGCGCCACCCAATCTGGAACAGCACACCCATCAATCTCATGGATAAAAGGAAGCTTAAAGCCGTTCATGACGAAGTCCAGGTTCTCCTTGGTGTAAGCTGCCACACCTCGATCTCCGTACAAGGTCTTCTCTCCCGCCGTGGACTCTAATTCAAAGAGGTACTGGATCCGGGCATGGCGGACAGATACCGACACTTGCCAATAATCAAAGAGGTCGTCTGTCGTCACCTTGTCCATTTCCTTAGTTGCCTCATAAAGATCCTCTATAAAAATAAAGGGATCCCCATAGTGCAAGACAATCCGTTTGATATCTTCTTTCTTGGTCCGGATGCGAATATGAAGCTGCCCGTCCTTATAAAGATAGGCATACTCCGATTCAGGCCGATGATAAATCGCTGTTAATTCCATCTGTCTCGTCTCCTACTATACTCTCTTTTCATCATTTACCACTTTATGCAAACGATTACATAAAATCATTTATTAGTATACAACTTTATGAAAAGGTTTGCAATATGTTGAGAGAGATAATTTTAGACTACTAACTTTTTATAATTGTATTGCACACAAAAAGCCCATCAATTGGGCTTAAAGATTTTTGTTGAAGCAATGACTTTACCTTATAAGCATCACTTTATACTGTTTCCTACTAAAATATACTACAGATCTATATTTCTGTTAATAGTTTATTGAACAGTTTTTCGAGCTTACTAGTATCTCCATAAACTGTTCCATCCATATATAAGTGATAGATATCATCATCTAAACCAATTGAAATTTCACATTCATAGCCTTTCATCAAAGCTAAAGAACGGATAACTTCTCGTTGAGTACGACCATTTCCTTCTCGAAATGGGTGAAAATAATTTAGATTATCTAATATCTCAGCTAAACTTTTACAAATCTCAATTTTATTATTTGCGTTCAGTAAATAGTTTGAAAGCAAAGTATTTAAAAATTTTTCTGCCATATCAAAAGACTGAACTGGCATAAAAGCATTTCCACTTTTAGAGATATTTACTTGACGGTATTGACCTGCCCAAGTATACATTCCTTCAAAAAGAAACTTATGAATCTTTAAAATATCTGAAACAGTATTTACTTCAATTGGATTAATAAACAGTTTTAAACTTTGACTTGCTACTAAACGATATTCTAATTCTCGTGCTTTATTATCATTTTTTTCTCATTAAATTTATTTATGAGAACAGATGAATAGGGGATAGGTGTATAAATTATCAGGGTCTATATAATCATACCCTTCATATATTTTTCTGACCATTATCCAACTCCTAATGCAACTGCCTCTTCTCTCAGTCGCTCCACGTCTTCTACCGTGGGATGCCATCCTTCAATCATATTGGTGCTCAGAGCAAACCAGACACTCTTAAAAACCTTTTTGTTGTCAAAAATCACACCCATAATCATCATTTTTTCTTTATCTACATCTAAGGTCATATTCTACCTCCGTCCTATTATTATAGCATATTTTAAATCATTTTAGTTCTCCTATTTAGTACTTACCCTACACAAAAAGCCCAGCAAATGGGCTTTCTCATTATCAAAATAACTGATCTTCATTCCTTACTTGTATGCCGCTTTCCAAGACTTAGCGCTTGCTCTTCTGACATCTGAACCACCTTAGAAAAATTAGTATTGCGAGGCATACTGTCCAAAGAGTACCAATAAACATCCGCACTCCCATTTCTGGCTACATAAACTACTGGAGCCAGTTGACGAGTTGGTGCTACAGGTTCGACAGGTTGGACTGGCTGAGCTGGTTCTACTGCTTGACTCGGTTGAGGGGCTTGACTTGGTTGCGTCTCTACAGAAGGGCTGGCTGGTTGTGGTTGGCTACTTGGTTCTGTCGGCACTAAAGATGGCTTGGCAGTCCCCTTCAGATAGTCAATGGTCGCATTCTTAGAGTAGTTGTCCAAGGTCACGGTGGTGATCCCATAAGCATCTACCGACTCTTTGGGACTACTTAGATGGATAGGTAAAAAGGTTGCCATCTCGATCAATTCCTACATATTGCAAGGTCACCTGCCGAGGAATCAATTCATCACCAGTATAGACCGGGGTCACCTTGTAGTCTAACCAGTAATTTGGGTGGGTGGCCAGCCAGCTATCGAGTCGTTTCTCGTAGTAGAGCATGCCCTCCACATTACTATCCGCTGTCCCTTTATAATTCCCCGTATTGGTCCAGGCAGTTAGAGGAACCAGATTTTTCCCTTCATTGGTCAATCCACTAAACTGATAGCCGATCAAATGCCCTCTATGGAACAACCAGGCCTTCTTTCCTTTATTTCCATAAGCAATCTTATAATTGTGCCAGCCAACCGGATTATAGCTGAGACGTGGTTCTCTTTTTTTCTTTGGCTCATCCTTGTCCTGCAGCTGAATATGAGCGGAGGTCGCACGACCCAAATGATCAAAATCTCCCAGTACTAGCTGCTTATTGCCATTAAAAGGCAGTAGATGAAGACTCTGGTAATCGAGTCCAGTTTGCTCAGCTTGGGCCCCTTGAACAATGACCATGGACATAAAAACCGAGACGATCGCAACAATAACATTTTTCAAAAACCGTTTTGTAACCATGATAAACTCCTGTATTACTATCTAGTATTATTATAGCAGAAAAAAACAGTTACAAATAAATAGCTTTTAGAAATTATTTTATGCTATTTTTTTATTACTACCAGACTATCTGGGATTTCAAAAATATTATTTTTAAATTCTATTCATCATTCAATTTGAATGTATGGTAAAAATAACTAAAATAATGCTAAAAATCAACGTTAAAACGATAAATGCCATGCAAAGTAGCAAAAATAATGAGAATGCAACCTCTACTTGCTTGTGCTGTAATCATCGTTTATTCTATACTAAAATCAGTCATATTGCTACTTTATGACAAATTACATCATAGAATATAGAGGAGGTCATACAACATGACATTTGCTGAAAAATTAAAATCCATACGTAAACAAGTAGGGATGTCACAAGAACTTTTAGCTGAAAAAATCGGTGTATCAAGACAAGCTGTAACAAAGTGGGAAACTGGTGCTGGAATTCCAGATATCGAAAATATGATATCCATCTCAAACCTATTTAACATCTCTATCGATGAGTTAATCTGTAATGAAAGAACTACTCTTAATACAAGCGAATATCTTTTTGAGAGTATCACAGAGTATGATATCGATAAGATCAAGAGCTATGATATGAAATTTGGAGGCGCAGAAAAGTTTGTATTGTCCGGATACAATGGAGAAAAAATTCGAGTTCGTCTGGTATCCAATCTTCTTTCTACACTTCAAAATGATTTTAAAGTAAAAATTGATGATAGTAGAAAAAGAATTGACCTAGATGTAAAACGTTACAATGGTGTAACAGAGGCAACGGCTAAAGAAACGGTCAGTATCTTTGTGCAAATCCCAACTCGCTATATTAGTCACATTGAATGCGCGGTTCGTGCAGAGTCTGTAGAAATTCACTCCCTAGAATGTGACAATATCGAACTTGACCTTAAAACATCTCGTATTACTCTAGAAGATATTTCAGGTAAAGTAAAAATAAACTGTAATCTTGATATGGAAGTATTATGTCATTCATTAAACGGTGAAGTTGACATTAACCAGATTTCAGCAACATCTAGAATTCGTATTCCTGAAAACAGCCTATTTACTGCTGTTACCAAAGGGATTGGAACAAATATTTATTATGAAAAAAATGGGCAAAAAACTGAACCATTCGATTCACCCGATGCAGATAATATAATTGAATTGAATGGTATTAAGAGTGAACTAGTTATCTATACAGCTGAAGAAAGAGGGTAACTAAATGAATGTAAATTATTTAAAAAGATACATCATCAGTTCTTATGTCCTTGTTTGTGCACTCATTATTTTTGTAGCAGCTCCTGCAAGTTTAATATTTAAGGTTCCACCTGTTATCATGTGGATTGTACGAAATATCGTCGCATGGTCTCCATCATACCTTCTTTTATTTGGATGGAAGTATTTCAGGACTGATGAGAAAAGAATAACTTTCCTTAAGCGGTGTTTCTCTGCTAAAGTATCATTACTCCCACTTCTATCTTCATTTGGTCTTACATTTGGGCTCAGTATTTTATCACTCTTCATCTACTCACTTATAACCCAAAAAACAATGTTCTCCTACATCAATCTAGGAACCGTATCATTGCCACTAAGTATTTTCTTATCATTTACATCAGGTCCGACTGGAGAAGAATTAGGGTGGCGTGGTTATATGAGAGAAGAATTTAATAAAAAATATCATTTTTTAAAATCCTCTATTTACCAAGGCCTAGTCTGGTGTTTCTGGCATACACTTCTGTGGGTTGTAGATTCAAATTTACGGACTGGCGGGCCGTTCCTTATATTATTGCTAATATAGTTGTGATTACATCTATTACTATTTGTATGAATATTATTTTGGAAAAATATAATAATCTGATTTATTCTATTTTCATGCATTTTGGTTTTAATATCGTTTATGTATTTTTGGATGCTGATATTGGATTTTTTATCATTTTGACCTTGCTATACCTACTCATCACACCGATTGCAATTCATATACGTAATAAAACCGTGGAGAGATTATAATGGGAAAAATCCTCCATTAACCGTACAAAATTTTGACTTCGAAGGTCCTCCTACAACTGTCTGTTTAACTTGTTTCAAACATGAATCAGCGAGATAGATTGTAAAATCATATAAAAAGAACACCAACAAAAATCATCTGTTGGTGTTCTCTTCATTTTTAGATTTTGGAAAAAACTCTTGTCCATGTATCAGTAGATACCCTTTATCTCTATTTTTCATGAACATTTTTTATAAACAGCAAGTTTACAGTCTTAATCTATGTAGAGATATACAACTTTCCTAAATCAACTTATATTCATACCACTCTTCATCTACTTTCTGAAAACCCAAAGCCAAAAACATTCTTTGACTTTGAGTATTAAAAGGATAAATTTGAGCAGTTACCTTAACCATTTTTTTCTCTTTGGCCAGCTGTATCATTTCAGAAATACACCGTCTTCCGATCTGTAAATTCTGATACTCTTTGCTGACCACTATTGAAAGTTCCGAGTTATCTTGAAGTGTCACATCTCCAACTAACACTCCCTCATATTGGATATAATAGCAAGAACCATGTGAAGTTAGGTAATCATACATTTTATGAAGTTTTGTTACATCGTAAATCTGATCAGTATTATCCACTTGTTTGCAAACCTCACTATCCTGATACCAAAGAAGGGAGATGGCATCATTTCTATAATAAGGAATAAGAGTGATCTGATCATCTACTATTCTATTCATCATTACTTGTTCTTATTTCTATTTAGAGGTTTCTTCCGATACTTCAATATTCCCCATCAACCAATTGGACATCTTTTTGCCTTTGTCTTTATAAGGGTTGGGAGGAAACAAGGTAAAAGGAGGAATGCTGGCATCCGGGAAGAATAGTTCTACGCTTATCGTTCGTTCGCGATTATGATTGACGTAGGCTGTAAAATAGATATGGTAATGTCCGCTCACATCACCACCATTATCATACTCTCCCCTAGCAGTATTTGGCAATAAGGTAACAGACTCTATGCCCTGCTTTTCCTGGGCTAACTGTGTAATGATCTCACTCTTAATAGCAGCCTCATGATTTCTGATGAAATTACTATCATCACTATATCTAGGATGCCCATTACGCAAATAGAAAATAATAACCATCAGAAAAGGTAGGGAAATTAAAAAAATAATTAGCTTATTCGATTTTAACATGGGGGTCCTTACTAATCTGAATCAATATTAAGAAATCTCACCTTATAGCCATCTTTGGTATATAAAAATTCTAATTGAAGGGTCATATCCACTAATTCTGAATTAGAAGTCATCTCATAGTCAACGGCAAACCCAGAATGGTCATTATAATCATAAATCTCCAATTGAGAATACTCATAAGGTGGATGGAAATTACATGCCACTCCATATTCATCAATCGTGTCAAAATCATTTAATTCAAGTGTTTTTTCAACATATCCAAAGAATTCATTTAAATCGTCAATCTCAGATTCGTCAACATAATTCTTTATATCTTCATAATTTTTTAAGTGAATATCTTTTAAAATATTTGTGATAACCTCTATAACTTTTTCTCTTTTATAACTATCATCTCTCTTTTTAAATCTATCGAAAAATCCCATAGGGAAATCCTTTCTCACTGTACATATTAGTTTACTGAGATGTACTTATCCCATCGCTTTAAGGGCCTATCCAAATAAGAATAAGCCTTATTTTTTATCTAATCTAGGAATTATGAATTAATTGCTCCAATTCTACTTCTGAAAGATATCCATGATTGTATAGTTTACTTAACAAGGCTTCATCTACGGTAATTTCATAATAGTCAGTCACAAACTCATGAAATCTCTCAAAGCTATCAAAGAGGTAAGATAGCAACCATTCTCCGCCATCCTGATCTTGGTAAGTCTGTTGATGCGCGTGACCGTCATACCAGATAAAGAAGGTTGTTTCATCTTTTTGTTCTTCTGAATAAAGTGAGACATACTTTTCATCCAGTCCTTTATAAAAACTATCGATGATATCTTGATTCCACTCGTCAGCACCAAACTGGCTTAAACTACTTTCATGATCAAAGCCTTTTATAAGGATCATTTTATCAGTCAAAATCACATCTAAAGAATCACCAGATCCATTATCAATAAGATAGCGGACTCCATAGTCTTCCTCAGTCTTAATCACGAGTCTGAGCCAATCCTCACTCGGATCTGTCAGATATTCGTCAATGACTAGCAAGGCATCTAAGCGAGTCTTTATCTTGTCCCAATTAATCTTTCTCATCTCTAAAAACCTCCATCTTATTCTTGCAATTTATCAAGATCACAAGCCCTATAGCGAGCTGTTAGATAGCCCGATAAGCTAATCTGAGGGATATTCCACTCATTGGGCAAATAAATCGAACAATCTACCTGATCACCTAGAGGGGAACTTGCTGAGAAGACATATCTTCCCAAATCTTCATTATTAGGATTTCTTTCAACTAGACTCAATCTGCTAGCATTGAACCAGCCTTTGAACAGTAACCAGATTTGCTCGGCATCTTCGTTTAATAGGGAGACTTTCAAGTTGTAGCTGATTCCGACCCTACATCTTTTTTTGAATCCTGAGTCATCAGCTTTACAAACTTTTATCGATCCCTTATCATACTGCCAGTTATCACTATCTAATAGGGGAAATTGAACAGATAGATTGTCTTTAAATCCCTGCATAGTATCAAACAAATCTTTGGAGGCAGCTTCAAATAATTCTAGTTCATCCATAGTCTTCTCTTTAATTTTCATAGCTAATCACATTTCGATTTAATCTGCATCAACCCAGATCTGGTATTTTTGACAATGTAGACATCTAAACAAATAACCACAGATAGGCCCGTCTTTAACCAAGTAATCTTCTACATCTTTATATTCTTCACGCGCTTCATAGTCTGCCAAGACTTGCTCAGCGATTCCCATATCCTTCAATTCTCGAGTTCCAACTGTACCCAAGTAAGCACAATAATCTTGGCAACAAGAAAGCCAATATTCTCCCTGCCAACTAGAGTAGCCTGGGGTCTGACAAAAAGCAGCTGATTCTTTTCTGGATCCAATTCACCCTTCCACTCGGCATCTTGTATAAATTCTGCATCGAATTTCTTAGCTGCTAGTCCACTTGCAATACACATTGGGCAAAGGTATTCTATATCTTCGATACTATAAGGTATAAGTGCATAATAAACATTGCTTTCTTTCCCACAAGATGGGCAAACCTTGGCTTCTCCTTCAACAAATGAACCTGTAGCTAAGGGATCTGGATGATAGAGAAAATGGGGTAAGTCTTTTAACAAGTCCTGCCTTTTGCTTCTTCTCTTCTTTTGTTAGTGGACGAGAATGGGCAAATCTATCTCCATGACTTTGACTCATTTCTTGTAAACGACTCAGTTTCTTTTATCTGTTTTTCGATCTGGTTTATCTAAGATTTCAGTAAATAAGCTATAGGCACTAGTGTAGAGACCCAATTGCTCATAGAGGTCAACTAAGACTTTCTTCGCTTCTAAATCATCAGACTTAGCTAATTCATCAGCCAAATCATAAAGGGCTGCGACACTTGAAGGCTTTCCATCCTGGTCCAGGTATTGCTTTTTTAATGTAATGTATTTTTCTAGAAATGGATTCATAGGATTACCTTTCTAATGGAATATAAAAACCTTAACAAATAGTGACTAGGACATTTCCATTGTGGTTTAAGATTTCCTTGTAAAAGTCTTTCATTTTGACAAAGCAGGTTAAAATATCATCCTTGATTTCTTCCTCTTCCTCAAGATAATCCCAAATATCAGGATACAAGTCGGCTTTCTTGCATGCTTCCATACTAAAGTCTTTCAAAGCCTTGTCCATATCAAATTCTTCTAAAGCTTGACTGATAGCCGCAATTCTCGATTTTTCAGTATAGGCGATATATTCAGATACATCCTCTAGAGGAGTCACCCCTAAAACAGCTTCTCTCAAGGGATTGTCATCCAAAAATTCTGAACTACTAAATCCTGTCATGACAAAGAGAAGAGCATCCCACATTTTGTCGATATCTATTATGATATCATGAGTGTCAGCGGAGTCCTCAGCAAAGTCTAACAAGTCATCTTCTTGGTTAGAAAGAGCTTTTATTTGTTCTAATTCATTGTCTGGTAAATATTGATAATTGGCAATCATTCCCATGATTTTTCTCCTTTGAATCTTGTAGGATAATACTGATATTTCTAGCTCTATTTCTATAGAAAATGCTATAATGGAGCTAAGAAATTGTTTTATTGAATGTTAAATAAAGGGAAATAGTAATGTTCACTAGTATTGTTTTGGGTTTTTATGCTCTTTTCTTTCTATCCTTATCCTTTACTATCTACCTCTATATCAGACTTGTAGTTGCGGTTAAAAAGGCAAAGACATTCCCAAATGGATTTACAAACTTGGCCATGCTGTTCAAGGAAGAATTCACGTTGACTATGAAGAAATCACTGATGCTAATGCCCTTAAAGAGATTCATTGGTTCTTGCTGATCTATTTAATCGTAAATCTACTCGTATTGGCTGTCCTCTACTATCATAGTAATAGCTTTCCTCAAGCCATTTATGAATGTTTGAAAAAACAATTTTTCATCGTACTTGTTAGTATGGTTTTAAAAAGTATTGGTAAATTTGTTGTACTGGCTATAAGCAAAAACTTTCATAACAGTCATGTCTATGCATCAACCAACTCTGTTATCGGGACAGCTTTTTTAACAAGTTATGTTTTTATGTTCTGCATGATGATGAGTGGTCTTCCAGCTCAACCAGTTCCAGTAACCATTCAAGATACCACTGTCATCATCGGTGAAACCAAGGCTTCCGAGCTTTTAGACCAAGGCTATACCTTTGGAGATAAAGGCGCAGAGAGTTCCATCACCAATCCCAAAAACGACCACTTCTACTACGGTCAGCTTCTTGAAGTCAAGCGGGATGATCAGTCCTGTGGCTTTATGAGCCTTACTCCTACGGGAAGAGATACTGATCAACTCAAAAACTGCGTCATCACCTATTACAGAACACCTAAGGATAGCAAGCAACTAGAAAAATTTCCATCAATCATGTCAAGCTAGCAAATCTCAAGCTCCAAGATTTTCAAACACGAAAATTAATCGATATCTTTGAAGTCAATCCAGCTGATTATAACGTCTCTGATAAAGATACCAACTTTATCCTAACCATCCAAACAGCAGATTACGACCTCTGGAAAAGATACAGGATTGAATCCAAGTTCAATTCAGATGGTTCGATTGATAGCTATGGAGTCAGAGCCCAGCATAGCATGTGGGAATGATTCACCATTTCCCCCTTTATCACATAAGCATTAAACTGGAAAAATATCGTCGACAAGTTTATAGGTTTCGATGAATCGAAGGCCAGAGGAACCTTTATCTCTAGTGATTTCTTCATAAATATCTTCTAAATTTTGGGCAGGTGCCAACATCCAAAGACTAAAAGGTCTAAGTTTCACCTGTCCAATTTTTTCAATATTTTCTAATAATTGCCCTAAATCTTTGTGATTGAACCAGCAATCTGTAACGAGAGCAAACTTTGTATTGTCCATCTTACAGGAGATTTGACTGGTCAAAAAATCATCGATGGAGGGCTTTTTGGTTTGTAAGAGGCGTGTGCAAGCCAAATGATACTCAAGCTTTCTAGGATTCTGCTCAACCATAGATACAAAGACAAGACCATACTCATCTTGGAACTTAACAGTAAGGAGATCTCCTTCTTCAAAATAAGGTTTACGTTTAGTTTTGGCTTTAGTGACCTTTAGAGGTCTAGGATTTTCAGTTTGCAAATGGATAGCAAGTTTATCCAAGACCTTTTGCCTTTGCTTCAAAGCCTTTGAATCTATTTCCAACCAAAATGGATCAGGACCTTTTTGATAAGCTCTAAGGTTTTATCTCTGATATCGCCTGTCAGATGACCAATCTTCCACAGTGAATAAGCAAGAGCAGTCCAATAAATTTCTGTGAAAAAGTCTGTTTGACAGTAATCTTTCTCCTCATCGAGGATATCCTTTATAATGTTCGCTACCTGTTCACCGTCTCTATAGCGACCGACTACTTCATTGTAAATGTCATAACCTTGATCACTGTCAATGATTTTAACGCCATCAATAGCCATACTCAACTCCTATATCTTATTAAATCTTAAAGTTTAATTAATCTTATGCTTGTTCATTTTCTTTTGGAAAATATCTGTAAGAATTTGTTGCAATTCTTGAGCTTCCTTTTCAGGAAGTTGGCCTTCTTGTTCAGCTACAGCATACAATTCTGGATACTCAAGTGAAATTCTCTTAACAGTACGTGTAATGGCATGTTTTCTAACAAAAAATGGAATTCGTTTAATCATATCCTGAGGAATTAAGGCGATAATCTTATTTTACAAGATAGGTTTTCCTGATTTCCATTTTCATGATAGATATTTCTCCTTAAGAAGCTAGATAGTGCTAGATGTTTCTCTTTACTGCTCAATCCGTCTACTCAAGCAGTTGCATACACTCACAAAGAACTTTGTTTGACTATTGAATATCTTCCATCGCTTCTTTCACATATTCTTCGACATCCTCAATCTCTACAAACAACGGATCTAAGTGACATAAGAAGTGCCAATCTTTGGCGCCTTTCTTTCTGTAGAGAATCGCTTCGCCGTCTTCGCTTCCAAAAAAGCTTCTGTTGACTTCATACCCTTTGTTTTCTAGGAATACTTTTGCCTTGCGGAAGTTTGCTTCTCGTGCTTCGACATAAGCTTTCACTTCATCGTTATTCACGACATATGCATCTACTTTTGTAGCTCCTTCGATCATTTTTTCGTTTTTAACGGATAGATTCGAAATTTCTTTCCAAATAATGTCCACATTTTCCTCAGAATTAAACGAAAATCTAGATAAAGGGACAATATTTCCATTGAAGACAATCTCCATATAATCTGGTAGATTTTTTGGATTAAAATACTCCACATCAAAACTATCTTCTTTTTCTAAAGTATATCCCGGGATTTGCGCTACAAAGGCTCTTCCCTCTTCTAAAGAATCAAACACGACTAAATCTTTTGAATAATTGTTTTGGTAAAATTCTAATAGATACATCATTAATCCTTTCAATATTTAGATAGAAGATAGTTTTTTTAGCAAACTAATATACTCAACACGTGAGGATAGAGATTCAAGCATTCTTTTTACTAAATAGGATTGATTGCTAAAAATTTCACCAGCTTACCTCCTCTTGTCTCATCCTCAATTATAACATGTTTCCACTCACATATCAGATATTTATTATTGGACCAAATAACCTTTTGAAATAGAAAACAAGCTCACCAATTCATCAAGTCTATATTTTTTATGAGATTCTTCATTAATGCTAAAAAATTTACAGTTTAAATTTTATTAAAAATCCTTGTTCATGACCTTACGTAACGATGTATAATAGGTATGAGGAGGTGGGTAATGATGGCTAAATATAGAGCAATTCCGGAAGGATTTATGACAGTTGGGGAACTTGCTAAGAAAATGGGCGTCACCGTCCGTACTTTACAATACTATGATAAAGAAGGGGTGCTTTCCCCATCGGCAGAAAGCGAGGGAGGTCGCAGGCTTTATACCGATAAAGATTTAGTGCTACTCCATCAGATTCTATCTTTAAAATCACTGGGCTTTTCTCTCAAGGATATAAAGGGGCGTTTGATCTCTTTGAAAACACCTGATGATGTTGCCAATGCTCTTACAGAGCAAGCAGATATTCTTCGTAAAAATATAGAGCAACTTAAGGATTCTTTAGTCGCAATAGAGCAGTTAAAGGCAGAAGTTTTACAAATACAGACGGTCAATTTTAAGAAGTATGCAGACATCATCGTCAATCTACAGATGAAGAATGACTCCTACTCTCTCATTAAGCGCTTTGATGATGATACGCTCGACCAGATACGCAGTCGATTTGACAAGAAAGCGGACTTGACTTTATGGACAGATTGAACCGCCTAAGTGATCAAATCGTAGAGCTTCAAAAAGAAAACGTACCAGCCGAAAGCGAACAATGCCAACAGGTTGTGCAAGAATACTGGAGCTTGATTATGGAGTTTACAAATGGTGATATGAGCATGCTTCCGAAGTTGATGGAGGTCGGGAATATCGGCATCGCTACAAACGCTTGGGAAGAAAAGCAAAAAATCGTTAATGATTATTTAGGACCTGCTTTACAAGTCTATTTTTCAAGACTTGGAACCAATCCCCTTGAGGAGGTAGAACCATGAAAGACGCAATAGAGGTTTCTGGATTAAAGAAAAGTTATGGTAGCAATATGGTTCTTAGAGGTCTCGATTTTCAAATCAAACAAGGAGAAATCTTTGCTTTGCTCGGAGTGAACGGAGCTGGTAAAACAACAATGCTTGAATGTATCGAAGGTCTGAGAAAATATGACGAAGGCACTATCGTTGTAAACGGGAAAACTGGAATTCAACTACAGTCCTCCTCTCTACCCGCCCACATCAAATCAATGGAAGCCATAAAGCTCTTTGCAAAATGGAATCATACATACATTGATGATGCTATGCTAAAGGCCCTTGGCATAAAAGAAATGAAGGAGTCGCAATACATAGAATTATCCACCGGTCAAAAAAGAAGATTACATCTTGCTCTTGCACTTATCAGTAATCCGGATATTATTTTTCTCGATGAACCGACAGCGGGACTTGATGTTGAAGGAAGACTATCCCTCCATGAACAAATCCGAAAGCTCAAATCACAGGAAAAGACAATCGTCTTAGCAAGCCACGATATGGCCGAAGTTGAAACCCTATGTGACCGCATTGCCATTTTGAATAGTGGTGAGATCGTTTTTTGTGGTACTCCTTCAGAACTGACAGAAAAACTTGGAAAGAAATATTTCATCCATTTAAAGACCCAGGCAGGGGAGGATACATATGAAACAGATACGATCGAGGATAGCTTAATTTCATTATTGGAAGAATGCAAACAGAAGAATATCCAGATATTGGATATCAAGGTTGATCGTGGCACACTGGAGCAGCATTTCATCCAAATGGCAAGGAGGGGATCGGAATGAATGGGTTATTATATAGCCTAACATTACAGTGGAAATTGGACATACGAAGTAAATCTCTCTTGGTTACTTACTATATTGTACCGCTTATTTTCTTTCTTCTCATGGGTGGTATTTTTACTTCCGTTATGCCAGAAATGAGTAGTACACTTATACAGTCAATGATTGTCATGAGTGTTTCAATGGGGGCCTTTCTCGGTTTACCGGCTTCCTTGATTGAAACATACGGAAGCGACATAAAAAAGATTTATAAAGCAAATGGTGTGCCTATTCACTTAGGATGGGTGACAATGGTTCTTTCTGCCTTTGTTCATTTGACAATGACTTGCATGGTCATCCTACTACTTGCTCCAATTTTATTTAGCGCAAGTCTACCTAATCAACTTTCCTTATTCTTTCTCGCGCTGGCCATCTACATTTTTGTATCGTTGAGTATCGGAAGTATGCTGGGCCTTACTGTTAAAAATCAAGCAAAGCTGACCATGATAGCGCAACTTATCTTTTTACCGTCGATTATGCTTTCAGGAATCATGTTTCCCATCACCTTACTGCCTGATTTACTCCAAACAATCGGGCGTCTTTTCCCCGCTTCTTGGGGATACAGATTGATGCTAGAAAATGGTTTTAGTCTTGAAAATCTTTGGTATCTGATTCTTGTATCCTGTATCTCAGTAATGACTTGTATCCTCCTCTTGAATCAGCAAAAATCTAACTAGGTGCCTGAATAAATCCATAGCAACATTAACTTTTAAGCAAAAGCGACGAGATTGTTACTTATCTCGTCGCTTTAGTGTTTTTGGTTGTCTTTATCTAATCTCTGTTATGTTATTGAAACTTCTTGCTCCCAGCGTCTGAGGACATCCTTTAAGGGCTCATCAAGATAGGTATAGGCCTTATCTTTAATCCAATCAGGTATGCCATAAGCTGCTTCTGCTATACTTCCTGTAATAGCAGCAAGAGTATCACTATCCCCACCAAGAGAGATGGCATTTCGAATCGCATCTTCAAAAATCTGTACTTTCAAGAAAAAGCAATGATGGCTTGAGGTACCGTATCCTGACAGGTTTCATTAAAATGATAGTTAGGACGAATGTCATCGAGTGATTGAGAAAGGTTATATCCGTACTCTTTCTCTATGTATTCCCTGATGCGTTTTTTACACTCTGTAGGGTTATCGTTGATCGGTTTTCCATAGTCGCCACTATAGCCTCCAAAGTAATAGCGACACATAAAGATAGCATCAGACGTCGCCATAGCTCCTTTGACACCCTCTGGATGGTTATGAGTCACTTCTGCAGAAAGCCGTGCAAGAGCTCTTCTGGACGGCCAAGCTCCTGTTCTGGCACAGAAACTACAATCCATGACCCAAGCACAAGGAGAAACACGCATGGCTGAGCCATTGCCAAAGCTATTATAAGGGGAGCAATCATTGCTTTGAATCCATGTATTAAACCTAGGCCCGTACCCAGCATCGGGATACATTCTGCCATATTTCTTCATGGCATCAATAAAGTCATCCTTCTGACCACCGTTCATGATGGCTTCAGCAACCGCACATGTCATAACCGTATCGTCCGTGAAAAAACAATCCTCACGAAATAATGGAAAGTCTTTCGTTTTAATATTGCTCCATTCGTAAACAGAACCTACAATGTCTCCTACTATTGCTCCTAGCATAAGATTCCTCCTTACAGCACATCAGATTTCCAATGGATCACTCTTTAAAAACGGCTCAACCAAATCAATCCACTCTTGAGGCAGGTAAGCTGATAGATAGCCATGGTTATACCCCTTTGCTTCATACAGGATAGTGTTGGGATGTAGCTGATGAAATAATTTCGCTGATGCTTTCACACAGTTCAATTCTTTTTCACCGTAGATATACAGAACCTGCGCCTTGCTAGCAGAAATTGTGCCCTTCAGCTTGTAACGCCCCATATAAGTTTTGTAAATGGTCACCAATGTTTTGATAGGTGTCCTTGGGAGATCCTCCAAATAATGTGCTTTATTTCCTCTGGATAAGCCAGTTTAGGATAGAGTTTGTTCATCATGCTTAATTGAAGTTTGCAAGAGAATTTACTGAACATCAATTTACCAAATAGAGCTACTAGAAAGATGCTGATTTTAGCCAACCTTGGTTGAGGAATACAGAGGCTTCCATCTATGATGGCCTTCTCAGCTATCTCGCTGTCTAAGGACAAAAGTTCCATGGCAATTTGACCACCCAGTGAAACACCACCGATCGCAAACACCTTCCCACCACAGTTTGCTTTGACATAGTCTAGGATCTCCAAAGCAGAATCTTCAGTAGAAACATAATCGAGTTGATATTCTTCACCGTGGCCATTCAAAGTGGGTAGAATAACACGGTAGTCTTCTGACAAAATCCGTGCTTGACGAAGATAATTCCACCAAGAACTGCCACCGCCATGTATCAGCAAGATAGAAGGCAAATTCTTATCACCAAATTCATGGAATTTCATGTTTAAACTCCTTACTATACCAGTTTAACTTGTATTGATTAAAATCACCCATATTAAAGATAGTCAGATGTGTTTAAATTTGGGCAAATAATCGTGTCATATTTTCTAAAAATGATATTCCAACGTTTACATTATTCAGTCTTCTTCTTGTTCAAATACCAACTAGGAATGATTTGATTCATATCATCATACCATTCTAAAATTTCCTTAGCTTGATGTTGCATTACTGATATTTCTTCAGCTCCGTAAGGTACAGCCCATGGCAAAGCACCAACTATGTTATTTAGAATATAGATAGCGAGAAGCTTCCAAAATAAATCCGGAACCTTATGATCAAAATATCCATCTATCATACCAGACGCAAAAGAGGGAGAGACTTGAGCAGACCATACAATACGATTGAATTCCTCCCAAGGATCTCCCAGATCAAATCGATCAAAGTCAATGACATAAATTTTACGATCTTCACCAATCATGAAATTCCCGATGTGATAATCTCCATGTTGGAAAACCTGAGGTCTATCTTTTAACAATTCTCGATTTGCATTTAAATAATCAATAAAAATCTGACCATTTTCGTACTGAACGGGACATTCTTTGTATTTGGAGATTTTGTCATCAATTTTTCGATTATAAAAGACCTCCCAATCTTCACAAACTTCTGTAACAGAGAGTGAATGAATTTTTTGAAGGATTCTTCCTGCTTCTACTCCATAAGTATATTGTTGTTCTTTCGAAACAGTTAAAATGGTTTCTCGAGCATCTTTCCCATCTATCCATTCATGTAAAGAATGTACTTCGTCATCGCAGAGTTCTATGCTAATCGGTTTACACATCGGAACTCCAAGAGAAGCTACTTTCTCCATCATATCAAATTCAAATTTTTTAGAATCTAACTTCTCCTTATCAGAAACACGCAAGAAATATTTTTGCTGTTTTTGATCTGTCACACAATATTTTTTATCATCTGACCACCCTTTATTTATGGCTATCTTACCACTAAAATCCATCAATAACTCCTCGATTAACTTTACAACATTACTATATTCTTAACTAATGAAAAGTAATTCGTAGTCCGTCCATTCTTTTACACTTCCTAAAGATATATAAATTTTGACCACGTTCTGAAATTATAATTTCTTCTTAAAGTGAATAATTCTATTTGCCTCCTGGAATCCAATATTGAGATGAAATCTTATAGAATCCGTATTCGTTAAAGTACAATCACTTGCAAATTCCTTACATCCTTTATTTTTCGCCCATTCCTCACATTTTGTACAGAGATTTTTAGCAATATCCTTTAAACGATATTCCTCGTCGACAATAATCCCTTCTAAGAATCCAACAGGACTATATTTACAACCTTCAACATAATCAAATCTGAGTGAACATAGTGCTAACCCTACAATTGTGTCACCTTCAACTTCAGTAAAGATTGCAGTATTTTTGCCATTCGTATATTTTTTTACTTCATCAATAGCTTCTTTATCTGTCAATTGGGGCCATAATTGTTTCATTAGTTCAGCCGTTTTTATAGAATCTTTTGTTATTCCATCCATATTGATGTTCCTCCGCAAATTACAAGCAAATGTTTCGAATCAAGCTGTTACTTTGTTACTCATTGATTGATACCAATACCATACCCTTCTACTTTTCGCTGTCTCAGATCGGAAGAGTAGAGTCACACACTCGGCGGTTCGGACTTACCGTATCATTTCGTCGGTTTCCCTCCTCATTCTACGAGTCCTATACCCCAGGGCACCTTCTCGACCTTCGGTCTCACCTTGTCCCATGGGCAGATCATCTACTTCTATTTCGCTGAAGCCTCAGATCGTACAAGAAGTGATACGCACTCAACATGGTGTGTTTGCGGGACTCAAAAGGTTCAGTGAACCTTTTGAGGATTAACTGCGTTTCACCAACAAGCTCACACACTCGACATGATGCGTCTGCGGAAAGATCCACCGGTTGTACTTTCTTCAATTCATAGCCCAACTCTTGGTAGAGTTTGATATCACGCGCCATGGTGGCGACGTTACAGGAGATATAGGATATGCGGTCTGCGCCTGTTTGGGCACTTGCTTTGATGAAGCTTTCGGTCAAGCCCTTGCGTGGTGGGTCGACAAGAATGGCAATTGGTTGGATGCCTTCCTTGAGCCAATTCTTCATGGCATTTTCAGCTGTGTCACAGACATAGTGGGCATTGGTGATATTGTTTAATGCAGCATTCTTCTGGCTATTCTCTACCGCTTCTGGGATGACTTCGACCCCGTAGACTTCCTTGACATGCTTGGCAACTGATAGGCCAATGGTCCCGATTCCTGAGTAGGCATCAATCACCACATCATCTTCTCTTAACTCCGCAAAGTCAATGGCTGTCTGATAGAGCTTCTCAGCCATTTCTGTATTGACCTGGTAAAAGGCGGGTCCAGAGATTTGGAAGCTATTGCCCAACATTTGGTCGGTAATGTAATCTTGACCATAGAGCGTTCGCCATTCTTTCCCAAAAATCGCATTGGTATTCTGGTCATTGATATTTTGCATAACGGATTTGATGGCTGGAAATTGCTTGATCAACTGCTCGATCAACTGGTCCACACGGAACACTTTAGGACGAGTAGTGACCAAAATAACCATGATTTCTCCTGAATGGTGACCTCGGCGGACCACCAGATTGCGGATCAAGCCAGATCTTTCTTTTTCATCATAAGGCTTAAGGTCAAACCGACGAATCAAATCTCGAAGAGCCAAGACCACTTGGTCAATGACTGGATCTTGGATATAGAAGTCTTCGATCGGCATCAAATCATGAGAGTTCTTGCGAAAGAAGCCTGTCTCTACCTGACCATTGACACGACGGACAGGTACCTGAGCCTTGTTGCGATACTGGACAGGATGGTCCATCCCCAAGGTCAGGGGTACTTCGATATCAGAGATTCCTGCCATCTTGTAGAGGCTATCCTTGACCTGTTTGGCCTTGAATTTCAGCTGCTCCGGATAAGCCAGGTGGCCCAAGTCGGCAATACCGCTTCGCAAGTAAGCCAGGTCTAGTTCTTCATTGCGGTGAGGGGATTTTTCCAGGTATTCCTCTACTTTTCCGTAGCCGATCTTCTTATTGACCTTGAGCACGCGCATACGAATGACTTCGCCTGGCAGGGCATTCTCCACAAAAAAGACCAGGCCATCGACCTTAGCCACTCCTGCTCCTTCGTGAGTCAAATCGACAATCTCAACGGTTACAATTTCATTTTTCTTTAACATCATTTTCTATCTTTCTACAATTTAAAAGGGGTGGAGTCCAAAACTCCTATCCCCTTATTATATCATCTCAGTCCCATTTGGTACAATTTCTTTTTATAAGCATCGAAATCGACCAGCAGGCCTTGGCCACCGTACATGTCGTAGGCATCAACCCAATCCCCATTTTCTGGGATGGTCACTCGTTCAATTCCTTTTCCAGCACTTCCGACTAGTCCAAGTCCATTGGTCAATAGGAAAGAGAAAGGAACATTGGTAGACGTCATAGCAAAGACTTTCCCAAGTGCTTCAGATCCCGTAAAGAGTTTGGTTGGATCCTTGATCTGATGCATGATAGCTGACATGACCTCTTGTTGGCGACGGGTCCGACCAAAGTCTCCTTCATCATCCTTACGGAAACGCGAGTAATTGAGAAGGGTCCGGCCATCCATCCGTTGTTTTCCAACCTTGATGGTTTGCTGCGGAACGACACCGTCTTTCATGTTCAAATCATCTGGTACTTCTACTTCACTGACCTTTCGCCATCAACCGTTGAAAACTGCGCATTCATCTCGACCCCATTCGGGAAGAGGGTATCGATTGCTGTCGCAAAGGTCTTGAAATCGACCATGGCGTAATATTGGATGTCAATGTCAAAGTTGTCTTTGAGCATCTGACGCACCAATTCAGCCCCTTGGTTGTTATTTTGCTCCCCGATGGTGAAGGCCGTATTGAGCTTCTGGTCGTAGTAGCCATCATACTCTGGAATATTTTGCTGGCTGACACCATCGATATGGACCAATGTATCCCGCATGAAGCTGACCATCTTAATCTTGCCTTCTTTGTTATTGACATTGACCACCATGATGGAGTCTGTCCGGGTCTCATCTGACTTCTCACCGATCCGACCATCTGTCCCCAAGATCAGGATATTGACCCCATCTCGCGACTTCTTGCCGTTAAATTTCTCAACGACAGCCGGTTTGGCATCTGGACCTGTCGGCTTGCTGTTGAGGCCTTTCACAAACATGAAGACCATGCCACCGATAATGAGCAAGAAAAAGAGAGCAATCCACTTGAGAATCCGTTTGACGCGGATCTTTTTCCGTGGTTTCTTAGGTATGTCGCTCGTCGCAGCAACTGCTTTCTTCTTAGACTTTTTGCTACGTGATTGGTAAACAGGGAGATCCCCAATTGGTTCAGCAATCTCACCTTGCACGTCTTCTGTAGCGTCTACCTCAGGTTGAAGGGCTTCTGCTTCCTCATAAGTTCCCTGGCTCTTCTTGAGCAGATAATTGTATTCTAGTTGTTCTCGTTCATTCAAATAATGAAAATTTGAGTATAAGTACTCTAATCGCTTTCGCTCATGGTGAGATAGAAAGTTGGATTCGTTACTCATCTTTTCTCCATTCCGTTATCTTTTAAGGTATAGACCTGATACTGACCCAAGACTTTTGTCTGAATGCCCAAACTGTCTAATTCTTGATAGGCAAACTGCAGAAGATCAGGCGCTTCGTTTAGGAGGTCAATAATGAAAAAGTATTCTCCTAAAGCTGTTTTTAGGGGGCGACTTTCAATCTTGGTCAGATTGATCCCCCGCCAAGCAAAAGTAGACAAGCCTTTATAGAGGGCTCCTGCCAAGTTACTTGGCAAGGTCAAGGCCAAGCTAACTTTTTGAAGGGCTGGACTTAAAGTTTTTGAGATCGCTGGCTCTGTTGCCCCTAAAATCCAAAAACGTGTATAATTGTCCTCGATTTCTTGGATGTCTTTGGCCTGGACTTCCAAACCGTACTCACTAGCTGCTGCCAGAGGGGCAATAGCCGCAATCTCCAATTCTGGATGTTCTGCTACATAGCGGGCTGCATAGGCTGTTGAAGCCGTCATTTCCATGGCCACATCTGGATAATGGGCCCTTAGAAAAGCCTTCCCTTGGGCCAAGGCCTGTGGATGCGAATAGACCGTTCGAATAGGCCGATCTTTTCTAGCCACCAAGAGCTGTTGCTTGATGGGATAGACCACTTCTGCAACGGCCTGGATGGTCCCTTGGTGAAAGAGGTAATCGATGGTCTCGTGGACACTGCCTTCGATAGAGTTTTCAACTGGGACGACTGCAAAATCAATTTCTTGATTTTCATAGGCCTTAATAACATCTGTGATCGTTCGATAAGCGATGCGTTCAGAAGTTGGAAAACTATGAGTCACCACATCGTGGGTAAAGATCCCTTGGGACCAAGATAGCCTACAAGCATCGAATAATCTCCGCAATTTCTTCAGGTGTTTTGTCCTCAACATCCACAATATGGGTAGCAATATCCTCATACAAAGGCAAACGGCCATCAAAAATCTTCTTGAATTCTTCTTTGGTGTGGTTTAAAAAGAGGGGGCGTTGCATGGTTTTGTCATTTTGAATGCGGTTATACAAAGTTTCAAAATCTACCCGCAGATAAATGTTGTGAGGATTTTTTTCCAAGAGCGCACGGTTATGAGGATTGACGACAATCCCGCCTCCAGGGGAGATGATAGCCGCTTCATTTTCCAATAAACGCTCTAACATCTCAGCCTCACAGCGACGAAAGGCGGCTTCCCCTTCCACTGCGAAATAGTCATTGATCGACATGCCAATCTCTTTAACAATTAATTCATCCATATCATGGAATTTTGGATCAAGAATGCGACCAACAGTCGTTTTCCCAGCTCCCATAAAACCAAGTAAAATTTTAGCCATGCAGTAAGGTCTCCAAATCTTCAAAAAAACTAGGGTAACTTGTGTTGATGGCTTCTGCTCGATCCAGCACCACATTTCCATCTCTCACCAATAAGGCAGCAATGGCAGCCATCATCCCAATCCGGTGGTCTCCAAAAGTCTCTAGGTCAGCTCCATGTAAGGGAGTCGAACCAGTGATGATCATACCGTCTTCCGTTGGCACAACATTGGCTCCCATGGCATTGAGGCTATCAGCTACGACCTGGATACGGTCCGTTTCTTTCACACGAAGCTCTTCAGCATCCGCAATCACGGTCTGGCCATTTGCTTGTGTCGCAAGTAAGGCGATAATCGGCAATTCATCAATCAAGCGTGGAATCAACTCCCCATCAATCCGAATCCCTTTTAAGGACGAAGTCATGACAGTAAGACTTGCCGAGACAGCTTTTTCATCCCGATCCTCAACAGTGAGATCTCCCCCCATTTCCTGGATGACATCGAGAATCCCTGTCCGCGTTTGGTTGATGCCAACATTTTCAATCTTGATCACACTATCTGGAAGGATGAGTCCAGCCACTAACCAAAAGGCCGCACTAGAAATATCTCCAGGAACGATGACTGTTTGACCCTGGAACTCTTGGCCACCCTGGATGTGGATAGTTTTTCCGTCTACCTGGATCTCCCCACCAAATTGGCGAATCATATCCTCTGTATGGTCACGCGTCTTTTCCTTCTCGATAATCGTCGATTCACCCTCAGCCTGTAGAGCAGCAAAGATGAGAGCCGACTTGACTTGAGCCGATGCGACTGGCAAACGGTAATGAATCGGTTGTAGCTGATGGGTTCCTTTTTCATGCAAAGGCGGGCAATCACGCTCTCCCTGGCCAGCAATTTCTACTCCCATTTGACGCAGTGGAATCGCTACACGATCCATAGGCCGTTTGGAAAGACTATCGTCTCCGACCATGGTCACTGAAAAATCCTGGCCCGCTAGGACACCTGATATCAAACGAATAGAAGTCCCTGAATTACCCATATCAAGGGGAGCTGTCGGGGCTTGAAGACCTTGAAAGCCTACCCCTTGGATCTGAATCACATCCCCATCGTCCTGGATGGAGACTCCCAAATCTCGAAACACCTGGATCGTAGAAAGCACATCTTCTCCTCGCAAGATATCATAGACCTTGGTTTCGCCTGTTGCGAGACTTCCAAAAATAATGGATCGGTGACTAATGGATTTGTCACCCGGTACACGAATGGTTCCTCGTAGACCCTTGCTATTGGTTCTTAATTTCATACCGTTCTCCAGAGTGCTTTCCTCATATTCTATCATAATTAAGGCATGAATTCAATTTTTGATCAAAAATTTGGAACAAATAACGAATGTTTGCAAGCATTTTTTGGGCTTCTTTTGATCTAGTGGCGAACGAAAATACCAGAGTCGAAATTACAACTCTGGTAGTCTTTCTATTTGTATAAATCTTGAATTGGCTCAAAGATGATCTTTTCAAGATCTGCAAGATAAATAGACAATTGTTGTTGTTTGGTGAAAAATTCATTCACAATCGGACTTGCTTGGATTTTTTCCATATAGTCCTTCATTTCTTGTTGCACAGCTTCTGTTGGAAGTTGACCGGATTGCATCAAGCCTTGCAGTTGATTTTGAAAAGCGACGTATTCATCAAACAGTGTTTTCGCTTCTGGATTTGCCTCAATCGCTTGCTTGCTTTCTACGACAGCCTTGTATTCAGGAAGGTCTCGGAGGGTCCGAGAGAGTTCATTTGCTACATCATAAATATTTGCCATTTTATGGGCTCCTTTACTGATATGATACTTCTATTATACTGCTTTTCCCTCAATATTCCTAAAATGAAGCAGGCGTTTTGATGCAAATCCTTCTGTAGACCTAGCGAGCAAGGACGGTATAAGAGGTCGCCCGGCTGATCAATGTTTGAGCCCGCTCTTGATCCTCTGCATTTTTAAAGGTCAGCTGCAAAATCCCGTGGATATCTTCACGATTTTCTTCATTGATGTGAATATTGACCAAGGAAATCCCTTGTAGAATTTTCAGGATCTCAAGAATGACGCCTTCTTTATCTGGGACATCGATATAAAGATCATAGGCGTTATCACGTCCAGCACGCTGATGGATCTGCATTTCCTTTCGGTGCTTGCGCCCTTCTTGGAAAAAGGACCAATGGCCTCTTCGTTATCTGCTTGAATGGTCTTGGCCACCTGATCCAAACGTTCTTTGAAATCTGCAATCCGCTCTAATATAGCTTGAGGATTGGACAAGAGAATAGAGGTCCACATACCTGGCTCACTTTCTGCAATCCGTGTCATATCCCGAAAGCCACCAGCCGCAAAACGTCGGGTCATTTCATGCTCTTCTCCATAAGCTACGGCCTGCTCGACTAAGGTCGATGCTAAAATATGAGGAAAATGACTGATCTGGGAGGTTACCCGATCGTGTTCCTCAGCATCGATTTCGATAAAGCGGGATCCCAATCCACTCAAAAGCTCTTTTAACTCTTCCATGGCACCTCTTCTAGTCAAGCTGGAAGGAGTAAAAATATAATAGGCATTTTCAAATAAGGTGGCATCTGCTGCTGCTGCACCTGTCTTATGACTACCAGCCATGGGATGCCCTCCCACAAAGCGCACGGCCTTATCTTTAAACACCTTTTCAGCTTGTGCGACAATTTCTGCCTTGGTAGAGCCTGCATCTGTCACTAGTACCTGGTCTTTCAAATTCAGGCCAGCTAAGGTTTCTAAGTAAGATTTGGTTTGCTTAATCGGAAGCGCCAAAATAATGATATCTGCTAAAGGGGCAAAGGATGAGAAATCATCCGTCACTTGATCCACCATTTCTCTTTCAAGGGCGATGGTTCGAGAGGCTTCACTACGATTGTAACCAAGAATCGTCACGTTTGGGTGGGCTCTCTTAATCCCTAGCGCGAGGGATGCACCAATCAAACCCAAGCCTGCAATATATACAACTTTCTTCTCCAAAGGAAAACTCTTTCTCTTAAAAATTCTTCGTAAAATCCCGGTGCTTGGCAACAGCTTCTTTCAATTCTTCCAAGTTATCAGATGAGAATTTTTCAAGCACTTCTGTCGCAAGGACCGTTGCGACCACTGCTTCCATTACCACTCCTGCAGCTGGTAGAGCCGTTGGGTCGCTGCGCTCAACCGTCGCCTTATAAGGCTCATGAGTTTCAATATCCACACTCATCAAAGGTTTGTAGAGGGTCGGAATAGGCTTCATGACACCACGAACCAGAATGGGCTCACCATTGGTCATGCCCCCTTCAAAACCACCAAGATTATTGGTGCGACGGGTATAGCCAGTATCCTGAGACCAGATGATTTCATCCATGACTTGGCTGCCTTTTAGGCGACCTGCGTCAAAACCAAGGCCAAACTCTACACCCTTAAAGGCATTGATAGAGACCACCCCTTGAGCGATTTTGGCATCCAATTTCTTGTCCCATTGCACATAGGATCCTAGTCCAACAGGCACACCGCCAACCAAGGTTTCCACAATTCCCCCGATGGTATCACCATCTTTTTTCACTTGGTCAATGTAGGCCTTAACGGCTTCTTCTTGTTCTGGTACAACGATCGAAACTTCCGACTGACCTGCCTTTTCCTTGATTTCTGAAACGGTTAGATTCTCGGGAATTGCAATCTCGATTCCCCCAAAATTAACAATGTGGCTGGCCACTTCAAGGCCGATTTCTTCTAAAATCCGTTTAGCAACTGCACCAACGGCTACACGCATGGTCGTCTCACGGGCAGAAGAACGCTCTAAGGAATTACGAAGATCGTCAAAACGGTATTTGATCCCTCCGACTAGATCGGCATGACCAGGACGTGGCTTAGTAATCTTACGCAGATTTTTCTTTTTCTCTTCGACCGGTGCTACATTCATGATCTCCAGCCATTTTTGGTGATCCAGATTGGTCACGTTCAGAGTAATCGGACCTCCCATGGTCAAGCCATGACGGACCCCTGAAGTGATCTCGACACGGTCACTCTCGATTTTCATCCGAGCACCACGACCATAGCCACCTTGTCGACGTTTGAGCTCTTTATTAATATCCTCTTCAGATAAAGGAAGGCCTGCCGGAACCCCCTCGATGATGGCTGTTAGTCGAGGTCCATGGGACTCTCCTGCTGTTAAATATCTCATACGACCTTATACCTTTCTTTCTAAAAAGTCCTTCATTTCTTGAAGAGGGATTTGATGAATCGCTGCTTGCCCCAACTCTGGAACAATGACTAATTTCAAGTTCGTCCCACGCGCTTTTTTGTCATGGGTCAAGGCTTGATAAAGGGCTTCTTTATCCCAATTCTCATAGGTCACAGGAAGGCCAAATTTCCGGCACATTTCTTCGATTTTTTGAGTAATTCCCTTTGGCATCAAGCCCTTTTCTTCTGCAACTCGTGAGAGTTGCACCATGCCCATACTGACGGCTTCTCCATGCATGACCTGCCCATAACCAGCTGTCGCTTCAATGGCATGACCAATGGTATGACCAAAATTAAGATACAGTCGAATACCATTGTCCAGCTCATCTGCCACAACATGGTCTCGCTTCACCAGGCAAGAATGAGAAATGATGCTCTCTGCATGCTCTAAATACTCTGGACAGAACCATCCATGGCTCCCAATTCTTCCCAAAGTTCAGTATCTTGGATGAGGCCGTACTTGATGACTTCGCCCATCCCCTCGATCAATTCACGTTGCCCCAAAGTGCTCAACACTTCAGGATCAATAAACACACCGTCTGGTTGAGCAAAGGTCCCTACCATGTTTTTGGCAAGCGCTGTGTTGACTCCAGTCTTTCCCCCGATAGAAGAATCCACCTGTGCGGTCAAGCTAGTCGGGATCTGAACAAAGGAAATTCCCCGCATATAGGTCGAGGCAGCAAAACCAGCCAAATCACCAACTACGCCACCCCCAAGAGCAACGATTCCATCACTGCGCGTCATGCCATGGGTAGCTAGAAAGTCATAGACTTTTGAAACAGTGGTTAGATTCTTACTGGCTTCCCCTTGAAGAAACTCAAAGCGCACCACTTGAAACCCAGCTTTCTCAAGGCTCTTCTCTACGATAGAGGCATATAGCTTAGCCACGCGGTTATCGGAAATGATGGCGACTTTTTTATCGCCCCAAAGAGTGCGCAACCAGTCTCCAACCTGGTTGAGACCACCTCTTTCAATCACAATATCATAGGAATGTCCTGGAATAGGTACCGATACGTTCATAGGAATCTCCTTCGCGTTTTTCTTTGATTCTATCTTATCATGAAATAGGGCACATGTCTCAATCAAAATGAAAAAGAGACTAGAGCAAGACTGTTTTTTAAAAATCAGGTCTTGTCTAATCTCATAAAGCTTTTTCAATAGGAAAAGGTAAACCCCTCTCTTAATCACATACAAATTGACGATATTCAGTTGTCAATGCTTCCCATACAGACTCTGTAGGAAATACTTTCCCAATCATTAATTCAAAGGCTGCTTCAGCTTGATAAAAGAGCATTCCCAGCCCATTTACCCTCTGGTTTCCTTGATTCACTGCTAATTGCAGAAAGGGGGTCACTGCCGGATAGTAGGCCATCTCTACGATTAAGGCCTGTGGGGGAAAGGTCAAGTAACTCGCTATCGGAAGAGAATGACCATCCATGCCTACACCAGTGGCATTTAAGATGAGATCGGCTTGATTAAAAGAGTTTTGAACTTCTTCATCTTTCTCAATCGCATACAATTCTATCAAGAAATCAAAGCCATCTTCAATCAACTGAACTATTGAACGATAATGAACTAATCTCTCCTCTCTCACAAAGACAAGGATACGTTTCACACCTAGATGAATGGCCTGTGCAATAATCGCTAAAGCTGCACCACCTGCGCCTAAGAGAACCATTGTTTTTCCCTCAATAGAGAAAGCAGGAGGTAAACTACGAAAGAAACCAATTCCATCCGTATTATAGCCTTTAAGCTTGCCATCACGGTGAACAATGGTATTGACAGAACCGATCTTTCGGGCCATCTCATCCACTTCATCTAAGTAAGGAAAGACCTTCTGCTTGTAGGGCATGGAGATATTGGCCCCAATCATATCCAACTTACGAATTTGGCTGATGGTGCTTTCTAAGTCTTCTTCAGCAATATCCCAAGCCAGGTAAGCAGCATTGGTCGCTGTTAATTCATAGGCTAGATTATGAATGAAAGGAGAGATACTATGACGAATGGGATGGGCAATGACCGCTGCCATCCGAGTATATCCGTCAATCTTCATTCAATAACTCCCGAATTCTTCTCATATTCTCAAGAGGAATTTGACCTGGGGCGCTTTCATCTCCGACTCTAGCATAAGACCAAGAAGAGCCTGTCAAATCAGCTGTCAAGCGCGAAATCTTCCCGACCTTGCCCATGGAAATGGTTACATATTCTTGCTCAGGATTCAGCGTCTTGAAACCACGCGTATAATTCATCAAGTCAAGAACATCTTGTTCATTGTGGGCCATAACGGATACCTTGACCAATTTTGGAGAAAAGCTGGTCAATTCCGATAAGATCTCCATCATATTTTCCGGTGTCTCTTGGAAATTGTGGTAGCTGAGAACAAGATTTGAAAATTCCAACATCTCTTCAAAGACTTCACGGTGACTATAAAACTCGAAATCGATATAATCCGGATGATAGATGGATTGAATATCTTTCAGGATCCCAACATATTCTTCATTAGTCAGCTCCATCTCTCCCCCTTCAGCTCGAGTCCGCAAGGTGAATAAAATCTCGCGTCCAGCAAATTTCTCAAAAACTGCAGGAGCAACGGTTAAGATCTCGCTTTTTTCTAAAAAGTCCGTACGCCACTCAATGACATCTGCATCCTCGTAACGCGAACTATCTAGTTGTTGCGCCTCTTCTAAGGAGCGAGGCATAATCGAAACAACTAACTTCATACATCCACCCTAATCGTAAATACTTTTTAAGTAATTACTACTTTCTTCTTTCTTGTTCCATCGAAAAATCACCCGAAGTCCGTATTCCGCTACATAGCGATGCTTACGGCCTTGAAATCCCTTTTCGATTTGTTTTTTTAAATTTATCTTTGGTCACATTTGCCGCATTGGTACTGAGAATCAAGGTCCCACCTGGATTTAAAAATCTCAAGGGCCTCGCTGACCAATCGATGGTAATCTTTAGCGACTGAAAATGTCCGTTTTTTTATTCCGCGCAAAGCTAGGCGGATCGAGCACAATCACATCATAGCTTAGGTCATGGCGTTTGGCATATTTGTAATAGTCAAAGACATCCATCACGACAAAACGATGAGCATCCAGCGCCAAGCCATTTGCCACAAAATGCGCTTCTGATAATTCTCTACTTCTCTTAGCCAGATCGACCGAAGTTGTCTCAATTGCTCCACCCATTGCCGCAGCCACAGAAAAGGCCGCCGTATAGGAGAACATATTGAGCAAGGACTTGCCAGCTGCTAAGCCCTCTACCAAGCTACCTCGAACTTCATGCTGATCCAAAAAGATTCCCGTCATCAAGCCATCATTGAGAAAGACTTGGTAAGAGACCCCATTTTCAAGAATCAAAAATTCTTGCGGAGCTTCTTCTCCATAGACATGAGCCGATTCATAGTCCAAGCCTTTAAAGCGAATCTTTTCATAGCCGCCTCGGACTTCTGGAAAAGCCTCTTGAAAGGCCGCTAGAATGGTTTCCTTGATCTGAAATACGAAGGGATTGTACCAAGAAAAGACAACAAACTCACCATACAAGTCAACCGTAAAGCCACCAAAACCATCTCCCTCTTGGTTAAAAAGACGAAAGGCGGTCGTCGTTTCATCCGCATAATAAGAACGACGGTATTGCTTGGCTTTGATGAAAAGCTTTTTAAAAAAGTCTTGATCAAAAGCGACCAACTCTTGTGAAACAAACCATCCAATCCCTTTATTTTGTTCAGATAAGTATCCGACTCCGAGGTATTGTCCATCTCCTGAAAGCAATTGAACCTCTTGATCCAAAGCAGGAAGTGACTCAAAATCTTGCTTTTCAAGAAGGGATTGTCCTTGTTTTAATTTTCGAGCTACTTGCCGACTGACTGTGAGTTTTTTCATACCCTCTATTATAGCAAAAGTCTGCAGTTTTCACAAAGAGAGGGTTTATTTACTGGAACTTTTTTTACCATTTTATCCTAGTTCTCATCATTTAGCTTCAAATGATATAAAATGCCGGATCTTTCCTATTTCTTTCCTCTCCTTTACAGTCATTTTTTTCTTTCTCCATAAAAATGTGGTATACTTGTATATGAAAATTTTTAGGAAATAAGACAAGGAAGTAACATTTTGTGAAAAAAATTACGAATTCGATACTCAATTTCATGAGTACCAGACTAGGATTTGTCTTGACCCTTCTGTTGCTCTACTGGTTCAAAACCATGTGGGCCTATTCAGTTGATTTTAACTTAGACATTCAAGGACCCTATCAGATTTTTCTAGCAGTGATCAACCCATTGCCGATCAGTCTGCTCTTCATCGGTCTAGCACTCTATATCAAACGAACCAAGCTCTTTTATAGTTTGGCCTTTGGGATCTACCTTCTCTTATTTATTTGGTTGATTTCCAACTCCATCTATTATCGAGAATTTACAGACTTCGTAACGGTCAATACCATGTTGGCTTCCAGCAAGGTTTCTGCCGGTCTCGGAGCTGCTGCTTTAGAATTGTTCCGCCCTTGGGATGTGATCTACATTCTAGATTTCCCTATTCTCGCTTTCTTCTTCTTTAAGAAATGGATTCGAATGGACAATCGTCCCTTCAATAAACGAGCTAGTTTTGCGGTTACCTCTTTATCAGCTATGCTCTTTTCGGCCAACCTTTTCCTCGCAGAAATTGACCGACCTGAGCTCTTGACTCGTGGGTTCTCAAACTACTATGTCGTTCGTGCCCTAGGCTTACCAGCCTTTCTAGGTTACAGTGCTAACCAGACCTATGCTGCCAACAAAGAACGTTCCAAAGCCTCCGAAGCAGATTTAAAACCGGTGGAAGAATATATCCAACAGCATTATGCCAAGCCTAATCCTGAGTACTTTGGAATGGCCAAAGGCCGTAATGTCATCTACATTCACCTGGAAAGTTTCCAACAATTCTTGATCGATTACAAGTTGAAAGTAGACGATAAAGAATATGAAGTGACACCTTTCTTAAACTCACTTTACCACTCGAAAGAAACCTTTGCCTTTTCAAACGTCTTTAACCAAGTCAAGGCAGGGAAAACGTCCGATGCTGAGACCATGATTGAAACAGGCCTCTTCGGACTCAACCAAGGTTCCTTTATGGTGAACTATGGTGGAACCAATACCCAACAGGCTGCACCATTTATTCTTTCAAAAAATGGTTACAACTCGAGCGCTGTTTTCCACGGGAATGCTGGAAGTTTCTGGAACCGGAATACTGCTTATAAACAATGGGGCTACAATTACTTCTTTGATGCTAGCTACTTCACCAAACAAAACAGCAGCAACTCCTTCCAGTATGGTCTTAATGACAAATACATGCTCAAGGATTCCATTAAATACCTAGAAAGATTGCAACAGCCTTTCTATACCAAGTTCATTACGGTTTCCAACCACTATCCTTATACAACCAGCTTGTCAGGAGATGATCTTGGCTTCCCTCTAGCTAAGACTCAGGACGAAACCATCAATGGCTATTTTGCGACCGCTAACTACCTAGATTCTTCGATCAAGGCCTTCTTTGATTACCTGAAAGAATCTGGTCTTTACAAAAATTCCATCATCGTTCTCTATGGGGACCACTACGGAATTTCAAACTCCCGCAACCCAGCTCTTGCTCCTCTACTTGGTAAGAACTCTGAAACGTGGTCAAGCTATGACAATGCCATGTTGCAACGCGTTCCTTATATGGTAGTCATTCCAGGTATGGATAAGGGTGGCATCATTGATACCTATGGTGGTGAAATTGATATGCTCCCAACCTTGGAACATTTGCTAGGTATTGAATCCAATAAATTCCTCCAAGTTGGTCAAGATATGCTCTCTCCAGAACATGATCAAATCGTCGCCTTCCGCTCCGCTAACTACTTTGTGACTCCTGAGTATACGAGCTATAGTGGCCGGACCTATTACACCAAAACAGGTGAGGAAATCACGAACCCAGACGAAAAAACCAAGGAAGAACTGGACAAGATTAGGGAGGCTGCTAACCTGCAATTGAAGATTAGCGATAGCATCCAGACCGGTGACCTCCTTCGCTTCTTCAAGGGCAATGATCTTGGAAAAGTCAATCCAGAAGATTATTCCTACACCAATTCCTTCAAGGCATTGAAGAAGATTGAAAAGGAAAAAGGTGACAAATCAACCAGCCTTTATAACCAACGTGGCAACCAGTCCACCGTTGATCTCTTCAAGGCACCAACTTATAAAGAATTGCACCCAGAAGACGATAGTTCTTCCTCAACTGAGACGAGTAGCAGTTCCTCAAAATAAAAGCAACCCCTGAGTAAAAACTCAGGGGTTTTGCGATTTCTTAAAGCAGTATCATACCTTACTTTTATCTAAGACTTCAAAAACAGAAGCTGTTAAATTCTCCACATAGAAGGGACGTTTATGGCGACTATTCCCAACCATTAATTTCAATTTATCTGAATTTTGGAGGTAATATGGAAGCCCGCTGGCATTAAATATCACCAAGTACTTCTTGTCTCCTGTTAGTTCATAGATGACAAGACCACTGGTATCTGTCGCAGATTGGATAAAGACTTGTTGGTAGATATTATCATAGCTTTCAAGCCCTAAGACAGGAAGACTGGTCTTCAAAGCGATCAAGCTTCGGATGTAGGCGATCGATTCCTTGTTCTGACTGACCAAATCCCAATTGACCTGATTCACAAAATCTGGAGCATTGTAGGAATTCATGGCCCGCTCACGATCCAAAGGTGTGATCTCTCCATCAGGACCTGTCGCTACCAATTTAGTCCGCATAAACTCTTGACCCAATTGCATAAAGGTCATACCCTGGAAGAGCAGGTTAATGGCCGTAGCCAACTCTGAGCGCTTGACCAAGCCTGCTACTTCTTCATTTGGATGTAGGGTCTGAAGCAAGTCATAGAGATTATAATTGTCATGAGCCTCCACATAATTCAAAACCTGATTCGGACTTAAATAATGACCCAGCTCCGCACTACCTAGAACAGCACGCGCAACGATATTCTCTGTTGATTTTCGACTGACAAAGCCACGTTTGATGGAACCATAAACCTCAGCCCCTTTAATAGCATCGCGCTCCGTGTCGTTAAAGAATCCAATACGTGGCAATTGCGCTGCATTGTCTTTCTTAGCCTTGTCTTCTGGTGCGAGCCCTGTTCCCATGTCCCAACCTTCTCCGTAAAGAAGAATGCGAGGATCCAGAGCATCCATAGCCTCCCGAATAGCATTCATTGTCGTCACATCGTGAATGCCCATCAAATCAAAGCGGAAACCATCGATCTGGTACTCTTTGACCCAGTGCGTGAGGGAATCAATCATGTACTTGCGGTACATTTCATGCTCACTTGCCGTCTCATTACCGACACCTGTCCCATTTTGGAAGCGCCCATCTGGCTCCATCCGGTAATAATAATCCGGAACTGTATTTTGGAAAGGACCATTCTCAGTTGAGTAGGTATGATTGTAGATCACATCTATGACTACAGAAATCCCAGCTTCATGATAAGCCCGGATCATCGTTTTAAGCTCTTTCATGGTTTGTTTTGGATTGGATGGATCCGTTGAAAAACTGGTTTCTGGTGCAGAATGATTCTGAACGTCGTAACCCCAATTGTAGGTCACACGACCTTCTTCATCGTACTGTTTATAGCGATCAGATATCGGCTGTAATTGCACGACATTGACCCCTAACTGACGGATATAATCAAAGGCAGTCGCATCGCCATGGCTATTGACGGTTCCTTCTTGGCAAGCCCCCAGATAGGTCCCACGCAAAGACTCGTCCACACCTGATGTCGGTGACTTGGTCAAATCCCGAAGGTGCATCTCATAGATCACTGCTTGACAAGGATTATCCAGGCGCCAGGGAGTGGCATCGGCGCCTTTTTTAGTGCCCCAATCAAACTGACGATCTGCTCTTGAGAGAATGGCTGAGCGCATTCCATCGGCTGTCGTTGCAATGCTATAAGGATCGCGCGTCACTTGAGTCTGGTGTTCAAAATGCACACGATATTGATAAGCCATGCCACTTAAATTTCCTAGAAAATCTAGAATCCAAACACCTTGGGTGTTTTCTGGATGGTAGCTAGACTCTTGTTTGCCACGCATCATTGGAATAGTCTTCCAAATAGGCGCATCCAAGTCTGTAGATTGATAGAGCAACAATTCAACTTTCTTAGCAGTAGGGGCCCACAGCTTAAAGCAATACTCCCCTTCTTCGTCACGATAACCAAGCCAGCCTTGATAAGCCCATTTGGTGTCAAATTCCTTGGCATGGGTCGCCATATCGTAGGCATGAGGCTGACGATGACTATAAGCATGACTCGTCAAAGCAGCTTGCAATGAATAATAGACAGTATCGTCCCCATCGAGAATCCAAACTTCTCGAACATACCCTTCTGGTAAGAGTTCGATTTCAAATCACGGGTTTGGGTGAGCCAATCTCCTTCTTTAACCAAGACATGACCCCGGCTCAAGGCATCCTCACTCTCGTATACCAGATTTCCCTCTACTCCAAAATAATCCAACTTGGAGAAAGAGACTGATTTTCCTTCTACTTGATCCTGCCACTGCCACATATCATAGGCAAAATAATTTCCTTTTTGCTTATGAAAATGAAGCTTTACATGGTATTGTCGCATAACATTTTCCTATTTCCAATTTAATACCGAAGGAACCATCCGCTTGTAAAACACGTAACGGACTCCAACTATTTGTTTTTATTCTTCAGATGGGTGAACCAAAGCATCGTTGTTGATTTCATCAATATTTGCAAAGAATTCCAAGTGATTATGGAAGACTTCCAATTCAACTGGAGTATCTCCTCCGTATTCCCCATCTAGATTGATGCGGAATGGTTGAGCATTTTTCCCTAACATTTCGATCGTCAACTTCTTGGTCTTGAGATATTCTACATTTTCATCGTGCACATGCTTGCCTCCATTAATGGCCTGAATCATCAAGGACAACATGTTAAAGAGCTTAGCAGTTTTTACGATAATCAAGGTAAAGTTCCCATCATCAAGCTAGCATCTGGCGCGACACTTTCAAAGCCAGCAATCGAGTTGGTAAGAGCCACAAAAATCATAGACGCTGGCCCTTCAAAGACACCATTGTCATGCTCAATCCGCACCTTACGAGCCTTGTTTCGCGGCAACATTTTAGCTGCTTCAGCCACATAGGCAAAGTAACCCAAGCGAGATTTAACACTACTTGGAACACTGAAGGTCAATTCTGTCATGGTTCCTGCTGCAGCAATATTGATGAAATACTTGCTACCATAGGCACGACCAATATCCATCTGAATGGTTTGATTCTTTTCGATAATGCGAGCAGCCGCCACAGGATCTCCCATTGGGATCTTCAAGGCACGCGCATAATCATTGGTTGTCCCGGTTGGAATAAAGGCCATCTGAGGGCGCTGTTCTAGTCCAGCAACCCCATTCACCACTTCGTTGATCGTGCCATCACCACCAGCAGCAATGATCAAATCAAAGCCTGCCTTAGCGGCTCTTTCTGCTTCATTTTGAGCAGAAAATGGTTCGGGTGTGGTTTGATAAGCACTGGCTTCATAGCCCACGTCTTCCAGTACATCCAAGACTTCTGCAATGTTCTTCTTGATAATTTCTTGCCCAGAGGTCGGATTATAAATTAAACGGGCTTTTTTGATTCGTTCTACCATAAACATCCTCTACAAACTTTCAAGCCAGGCTTCATCTTCTACCTGGATTCCCAATTCTTGTGCTTTGGATAACTTGCTACCAGCGTCTGCACCAGCAACTACCAAATCTGTTTTCTTAGAAACAGAACCAGTTACCTTAACACCCAGACTCTCTAATTTAGCCTTTGCTTCTGAACGCGTGAGCCGTTCCAACTTACCAGTCAAAACAACGGTCATCCCAGATAGGGCCGCATCGGCAGCGACTTTTTCACCAAGATAGGTCAGATTGACTCCAGCTTCTTTAAGCTCTTGCAAGAGACGCTTAGATCCTTCTTGTGCGAAATAACTCTTGAGGCTTTCAGCCACAACCATACCGAGACTGTCAATACCTGCAATCCGCTCTGAATCAGCGGTAGCTAATTGATCGAGGTCATGGAATTCTTGGAGCAAGATTTGACTGACCTTGCTTCCGACATGCCGGATTCCCAAACCAAAGAGTAATTTTTCAGCTGAATTCTCTTTTGAAGCTTGAATGGCTTCATAGAGTTTTTCAGCAGATTTTTCTTTAAAGCCTTCTAAGGTCAATAGATCCTCTACGGTGAGGCGGTAGATCCCCGCCACGTCCTCTACTAACTGAGCTGCAAAGAGTTTTTCTACAACGGCTGGTCCCAATCCTGTGATATTCATAGCATCTCGGCTTGCAAAGTGGTTCAACCCTTCCTTTATTTGTGCCGGACAGAGTGGATTGATACAGCGAAGTGCCACCTCATCCTCAAAATGAAGAAGTTCACTCTGGCAGCTAGGGCAATGACTTGGAATCACTAATGCTTGATCCGAGACCCGCTTATCTTTGACAACACGTAAGACCGCAGGAATGATATCACCAGCCTTGTAGACGATGACTGTATCTTCTTGATGGATGTCTTTTTCAGCAATATAGTCCACATTGTGCAGGTTGCGCGACTAACGGTAGTCCCTGCTAGTTGGACTGGAGTTAGATTGGCAGTTGGCGTCACGACACCGGTCCGTCCAACCGTCCAATCCACCGATAGGATTTTCGCTTCTTTTTCTTCAGCTGGAAACTTATACGCGACAGCCCATTTAGGAGCTTTTACGGTAAAGCCTAGTTCTTCTTGAACAGCTAGATCATTGACCTTGATGACGATCCCATCGATATCATAGGGAAGATCCTCTCGAAACTGAGTTACTTTTTGGATAAAGTCCCAAATTTGCTCCATATCCTCAGCCAGCACTCGCTCTTGGTTCACGACAAACCCTAAGCGAGCTAATTTCTCAAGCACACCTTCCTGACTGCTTTGATCAGTGGGACTCACTTCTTGATACAAGAAGGTCGCGAGATTTCGCTTGGCCACGATTTTCGTATCCAATTGGCGAAGCGTTCCTGCAGCAGCATTTCGTGGATTGGCAAACTCAGGCTCGCCATTTTCTTGACGGATCTGATTGACGTGATCAAAAGATGCCCGTGGCATATAGCACTCGCCTCGAACTGTAATGTTCACCGGCTCTGGTAACACCAAAGGAATGTCCTTGACCCGCTTGAGATTCTCTGTAATATCCTCACCGACAGAACCATCCCCACGTGTTGCTCCTGTTACAAGGACACCATTTTCATAGGTGAGGGAAATGGACAAGCCATCGATTTTCAGCTCACATACATAGCTGATAGAAGGAAATTCCTTACGGACACGCTGATCAAAGGCTTCTAATTCTTCACGCGAAAAAGCATCCTGCAAACTATAAAGGGGATACTGGTGCTGGTATTTGGTAAAGCCTTTTAAAACCACCCCACCTACACGGTGAGTTGGACTCTCTGGTAAGATCTCATCAGGATGAGCGGTTTCTAGTTCCACCAACTCCCGATATAATTGATCATATTCACTATCTGAAACAGATGGAGCGTCTTTTGTGTAATACTCGTAAGCATATCGATTGAGTAATTCCACTAATTCTTTCATTCTGGTTTTCATGTTCTTATTTTATCATAAAATCTTAATTTAGCCTTGAATTTACTGCATTCTTAGCATTAAAAAAAGGGGCTGGGACAAAAGTCCTAGCCTCTCAATTATTTTTGGATTGTCGAGCAAGACGCAGTGGTTGAGTGGGCTCTACTACGCTGATTTCATCAGCTTTTACAGCCCTACTCAACTGTGCGGAGGTGAGACGACGAAATCGAATTCTAAGGAATTACCGATTTCTGTCCCACTCTCTTCTTATTTTGTAAAATCGATCCGTTTAGAAAGTTGATTGATCACAATCGCTCCAAAAATCAAGGATGCGAATTCACCCAATCCCATAGTCAACCAGTTATAGAAGAATGGTTGGCCTTGAAGGTAGTATAGTTCCAAGGCAATCGTAAACATGGAGATGGAAAAGAAAATCGCAAACAAGAAATGGTCCAAGCGAATAAGACCGTCAAACAAGAACTTGTTTTTGAATCGACCAAATAGAATGAGTCCAAGTCCTAAGAAGACAAAGGTTGAACCTCCACCGACAAAGACATCGATCCATCCAAAACTAAATAAGTTAGCAATCATACAACCAAGCGTCACCGCAATCAAGTACTTCTTATTGTAAAAAGCTAAGAAATTCATCATTTCCGAAACACGGAATTGATAGCCATAGTAGGCCATTGCGTTGAGAGGTGGGGTAATGGTCAATACGATATAAATCGCAGCAACAATGGCAATTTGTGCCATATCACGAGCAGTTAACTGTTTCATTTATTCTCCTTTAGCGGTTTTCCCGCGTGTAATATGCTTGGCGAAAGGATCTTAAGCACCAAGGGTTGAAGGTTTGATTTCTTCAACCTTTCAAGTATAGCATATTTTGAGGTTTTATGGTAGACTGAATTTATGAAAACACTAATTAAAAAATTTTTTGATAATGAGATTTTATCCTATCTCTTTTTTGGGGTTGCCACAACCATTGTTTCCGTCGGAACCCGCCTCTTCATCTATCAAGTGTCTCGTGATGAACGATTAGCGACCGCGATTGGAAACATCGCTGGGATCCTCTTTGCCTTTGCGACCAACGATACCATTGTCTTTAAACAAGAAAGAAAGGGCTGGTTTCAGCGCTTGATCCGATTTGCAATTGCGCGCTCTGGGACCTTTATTCTAGATATGGCCTTGACTGAGATTTTTGTCAAGCAGTTCCCAGGAATTATCGGGCAATTCGTCCACAATAACAAAAGTCAGATCAATCTGATTGAAACCCTCTTTGCACAAGTGGCCATTGTAGTCCTCAATTACGTCTTTAGTAAACTCTTTGTCTTTAAAAATAAAAACAAGGCTTGAAACGATTGTTTCAAGCCTTATTCTTTTAAACTTCTATACTTGCATGCTCTGCACTTAATTGATAGATGGTGCCTTCAACCCCAAAATAATCCTTAGCTAGATCTTTCAATTCCTGCATAGCTGTTTGGCCTCGTTTAGCTTGCTCCTCGTTGATAGCTTCAATAACCAAAATAGCGTCCTTGGTATCTTCCGTTAGCATGGTTCTTTGAGCCTCACGCCAATTCAAACAACGGCAAACGGCGCCTTCTTGGTCGTAGTAGATGATCTCCCCTTCCAAAGCTGGCGCATCTTCGTCAGCTCCTAATGGAAAGAAAGGTTCGCCTCCTTTCGCTTGACCTAGAGAGAGGCCACCCACCAATTTATCCATATCTTCTCCCCCACAAGGAAGGGCATAAGCCATCGACACGCTATTGTAAAGATCCACCAAAGGATTAATCGGATAGAATTCACGTCCCTGGTGAACCCGTTTTAAGAGTGCTTCGATTGAAGATCGGGCTCCTTTTTTTGTTTTAAACTTGCTAAAAGCTTGGCGCCACTCTTGAACGAACTCACTCTGGGTATAGTTTTCTTCATCGATAAATTCCAATGCTCTCTTGGCACCCTTGTCCAACAATTCTTTGAAATAAGGATCCTTTGCTTCATCTACTGTATTATCAATGCCATACAAAGACATCACTGTAATTCTAGCTGTTGGAAATAAATCCCAAAATGCTTGATCGACTGTCACTTTCATTGCTTTACCTCACTATAATTTCTTTTTTGACCTTTTTTGACTAGCTCCCAATCCAAGGTGATATTCTCTCGAACTCGGATGAGATACTCCTCTAACTGTGCGACTTCTTCTTTGGAAAATCCTTTTAAGGCAGTTGTCTCAGAGTAAAGATGCTCCCCTAAAATGAAGGGGTAAATCTGCTTACCTTTTTCAGTTAATTCCCATTCCTTGATTTTAAGGTTTTCACCCCTTGGACGCTGTTGAATCAAGCCTCGTTCTTCTAGTTTTTTTACAGACCTTGCAACGGTGGATCGATCTACTTTCAAGACTTCAGAGAGTTCTTCCTGAATCATTCCAGGTTGCTCGGCAATTCGCACCAAGTAGAGGTATTGACCACGCGCCAGATCCAAATCTCGAAATTCAATATTTGCTATAGAATCCAGTGCTCGCGCAATGATGCCAATCTCACGCAAAATACCCATCTCACTCCTCCTTTCCTATTGACAATAGCATAACACATTTGTTGCAAATGCAATAAAAATAGATAAGAAAAAAAGAGGCTGGGACAAAAGTCCTAGCCTCTCAATTATTTTTGAATTGTCGAGCAAGACGCAGTCGTTGAGTGGGCTCTACTACGCTGATCCCATCAGCTTTTACAGCCCTACTCAACTGTGCGGAGGTGGGACGACGAAATCGAATTCTAACGAATTACCGATTTCTGTCCCACTCTCCCTTATTCCGTTTTTTCTTTTTTTATCAAGCGTAACCGAAGCTTTAATTTTTGTGAAACTTCTCTATGCCGAAAGTCCACTTCTTCTGATTTTAACTTAGAGACAATTTCTCCACTGCGCGTTTGGAACTTATCTTCTCTGGCAAATTGGATACTGGCGTTTAAAATACAACCAATAATCATGATTTTTGCCACCAAGATGAACCAGAACATGATGACCGCTAGGACGACCGAACCGAAGAAACGAGCATCTAAGAAATGACTCACATAACGATCCACATATTTCCAAAAGATATTCAAGATCGCATACAGGACAGCAACAACAAAGGTCGCCCCTGGCAATACATATCTAAATTTTGGAATTTTGACATTTGGAAGGGTGTAATAGAGCAAGACCAGACTGACAAAGCAAGAGATAGATGGTCGGCTCTGTCAAATTCAGTAAGCGCACATAAATCGTCCGATCAAATGAAAAGGTCCGATAGAGATAGCGAACGATCATTTTCCCAAACATGGAAAGGATCAGCGAGAGTCCAAACAAGCCCTGCAAGGCAAAACTGATCAGGAAGCTAAAGAGTCGCCCCCAGATAATACCACGCTCTTTTTCCACCCCATAACTCTTGTTATAGGCTTTTTGGAGGTAGGCAATGCTCTGAGAGAAGATCCACAAAGCAGAAATAATCGAGAAACTCAGTAAGCCTGTCGAAGGTTTGGTCAAGACACTCGAAATCATCTGTGCCACTATTCGATATAAGGAGGCTGGCAAAACTTTCTGTAAGCTTAAAAGAATCTGAGTGGGACGAATATGAAAGTAGGGTAAAATATTGGCTGCAATCAGCATCAAAGGGAAAATGGAGATCAGCAAATAATAGGCCACCGCAATGCTGGTAATATCAGACTCTGCACTCTGATAAAACCGCACGAAGCCCTTTATAAATGGCTGTCCCAGTACTTTTTGTAGGACCTTTTTCATTCGTCACCTCCCCATTTTACTAAAAAAGAGCAAAGAGCGAAACCAGACACTTGCCTTCAGCTCCATTCTTTCCTCTCTAGTTTTAGTATGTTCCTTCTTCACCTTGACTAGTCAAGATCACTGGACCATCTTTTGTAATCACAAATTGATGCTCGTATTGACAAGAAAGTCCACCGTCGAGGGTCTTATGGGCCCAACCAGTTTCCATATCTGTATCAATCTCCCAAGTACCGGTATTAATCATTGGCTCAATCGTCAAGACCATCCCTTCACGTAAGCGAAGACCGCGTCCAGCACGACCATAATGCGGGACCATTGGTTCTTCATGCATGGTAGGCCCGACACCGTGTCCGACCAAATCACGCACCACGCCATAGCCTTTGCATTCCGCATACTCTTGAATCGCTGCACCAATATCTCCCAAGCGATTGCCAACGACCGCTTTCTCAATTCCCTTATAGAGACATTCTTTGGTCACGTCCATCAAATCTTTGACTTCTTGCGAAACATTTCCCACCGCATAAGCCCAGCAAGAGTCCGCCAAGCCACCACTATAGGACTCCGTGTATTTCTTCACTTGGGCTACATTATCAAAATCCAATTTTGAAACATCCAAAACAGATTTATCGAGTGGTTCTGACAAGACCATGTCTACCTTGAGGAGATCACCATCTTTGAGAATGACGTGACGTGGAAAAGCATGGGCTACTTCGTCATTCAAACCACAGCAAGTCGCATAAGGATAGTCCATGAGACTACCTTCTACACCGATTTGAAGCGGCAAGACATTGGCTTCTTTACAGCGACGACGGACATATTCTTCTACTTCCCATAGGTCAAGCCCTGGCTTGATCAAGTCACGTAATCCAATATGGATACTGGCAAGGAAATCACCTGCACGATCCATGGCTTCAATTTCACGTTGTGATTTTAATGTAATCATTGTCTCCTCATTTCTTTTTGTTTAATTAATCTTAATTGTAATGGTTGCTTTCGCAACTAGCTGCAGATCTAAATACAAGCTAAAATCAACCAAGGCCGAACGTCTGGTTCGTCGAACTAGTTGTGGTTCAATGCGGATCACATCATCCACCTGCACAGCCTGTAAAAAATTGATGATCAACTGTTCGACAATCAAGCTACGCCCACTGTGTTGCATCATCTTGCGAATAATCTTCATCAGCACTTCGATCATGACCCCATTGGCCAAAACACCGCTTTTCTCCAGCATACTTGGCTCCACTGTGAATTGGTAATGGTCGTTCTCTGTCTGAATCTTTTGACCTATCTGCTCACTAAAGGTTGGTAAGCTCGAAAACTGCACCTTGCTAATCCGATCCATGACATCCCGACGCGTAATAACCCCCAGCAAGGTCTGGTTATTACGAACAACAGGAATCATTTCATAATCTTCAGCGATCATCCGTTGGCTAATCGTCGCAATGCTGGTGGACAAATTAGTGGTAAAAATGGTCCGTGACATCACCTTATCAAGGGTCGTCTGAGGCGCCTTATCTCCAGCATCTCTCATGGTTACGACGCCCACTACCATCTGGTGCTGATTGACAACCGGAAAACGACTAAAGCGATTCTTTCGAACCAAATCTAAATAATCCCGGACCGTATCCGTCTCAGAAAGATAGCCGTACTCATGGAAGGGCCGATAGACCTGCTCGACTGTCAAGATATCCGTCTTGATCTGCATGTTAGACAAGGCCTTATTGATCATGGTCGCGACGGTATAGGTATCGTGTGAAGTTCGGATGACTGGGATTTGTACCTGATTGGCCAGATCAATCACATCCTCACTCACTTCAAAGCCACCCGTCACTAAGACCGCATTGTCATGCTTAAGAGCCAATCGTTGGATGCTAGTGCGGTCACCCACGATCAAAAGCCCCCCTTCAGACACATAGTCAAGGACGTGCTTTTCTGTCATGGCACCGATATAAAATTTATTAAATTCTTTTTCGAGTCCCTCTTCACCAGCTAATATTTCAGAACCGGTGATTTCTAAAATTTCCCGATAAGTCAGGTGCTCTAGTACAGCTTTTTGCGATTTGACACGGATGGTCCCGCTTCTAGGACGCGTTTCGACAATTCCTTGATTTTCAGCTTCTTTAATGGCACGATAGGCCGTCCCATCACTGACATTCAAAAAATTGGAGATACTGCGGACACTGACCCGTTTTCCAATCGGTAATTTTTCGAGATAGTCTAAAATCTCTTGGTGTTTACTCATAGAAGTCCCCTCTACCTAGGCGGAAATCATAATAATCGCGCATTTTACGCGTATAGCGGTCACTCCCTTTGAATTGACGAAAGAGACGAAAACCAGCCTTCAAAGCAACCTTTTGACTCCCTGCATTTTCAACATGGGTGACAATCTTAAGCTCCTTCAGTTGAAATTTTTCAAACGATAGAGAGACCAACTCTTTGACCGCTTCTGTCATCAGACCCTTTCCCCAAAAATCTTTGTGTAAAAAGTAGCCTAACTCAGCCTCTCCCTTAATTTCATCCAACTTTTCAAACTTGATGGAGCCAATCATCTGATTGGTTTCCTGATCACAGATCGCCCAAACCCCCAAAGGATTTTTCATGAAATAGTTGGCTAGTACATATTGAGTTTCAGCAAGATCGGCTTGTGCAGGGAAGATAAATTGTAAATTTTCAGGATTCGAAGCAATCTTATAAAAATCTTCCGCATCCTCAAAGAGAAAAGGTCGTAAATACAACCTTTGTGTTTCAATTAGTGAATAGGCAGCTAAGTTCGTCCAAATATTCATTTCAAACTCCATTGTTCGTGTATCCAGCCGCCACTATCAGATCCCAAGTTCTGTCACTATTCCTCTACCAACTGGATGTCTGCTCCAAGTTGGGTCAATTTATGAATAATATCTGAATACCCGCGAAGGATGTATTCCACATTTGTAATTTCTGTTGTTCCAGAAGCCATGAGACCGGCGATCACTAAAGCCGCACCAGCTCGAAGATCCGTCGCTTTCACACTGGATCCTGTCAATTGATTTGGCCCTTCATAAATAATGTGGTCGTTCAAGGTCGAAATGGTGGCCCCCATTTTAGCTAATTCTGGTACATGGTTGACCCGTTTTTCATAAATCGTATCAACAATGCGACCACGTCCTACAGCAGTTAAGAGCAAAGGCGTGATCGGTTGTTGCAAGTCAGTCGCAAAACCAGGATAAGGAGAGGTTTGATCTGGATGGCCTTCAAGCCTGTTTGCTTTTCTACAAAGATACTATCTTCAGAAATGGTCATGCGCACACCCATTTCCTCTAACTTGGCAATATAGCTCTCTAAATGCTCGTACAAGACATTATTGATCTGGATACCTTCCCCAATAGCAGCTGCAAGGGCAATATAGGTTCCTGCTTCGATGCGATCCGGAATCACCTGATGTCTCGTTCCATGCAATTGTGGAACACCATCAATGATAATAATATCTGTACCCGCTCCACGAATATGGGCTCCCATGTTGTTGAGCAAGGTCACCACATCGATAATCTCAGGTTCTCGCGCGGCATTTTCGATCACTGTCCGGCCTTCAGCCTTGACTGCTGCCAAAATCGTATTGATCGTTGCACCGACACTAACAGTATCCATGTAGATGTTTGCTCCTTGAAGAGGCTTGCCATCAGTCGCAAGTTTCATACTAGAGCCATCCATGGTCATAGCAGCTCCCATCGCTTCAAAGGCCTTCAAATGCAAATCGATCGGACGTGGGCCAAGGTCACACCCACCAGGAAGTCCAACAGTTGCTTGACCATAGCGTCCTAACAAACTGCCATAGAAATAATAGGAAGCTCGCAGACTGTTGATCTTTCCAAATGGCATGGGCATATTCTTCACCCCACGTGGATCAATGACCAAACTGTCTTCTTTGCGCTCGATCTTAGCCCCCATGATGGTCATGATTTCAATCAGACTCGCCACGTCGGAGATATCCGGTACCCCATCAAGGGTCACGATATCATCCGCCAGAATGGTCGCCGGAATCAGGGCTACTACACTATTTTTTGCACCACTAATGGTCACCTCTCCTTTTAGAGGGTGACCACCATTTATTACAATTTTTTTCATCTTAATAATTTATTAGCTCTTTCAAGTCTTTTTCCTTTTACTATCGTTTTTTGTAACGGAAATAAAAGGGACAACGTATTCAAAATACTGCATCTATTATACCACAGATCGACCTATTTTTCCATCTGTAGGAATTTTCAAAACGAAAAAAAGCTAGGATCAACTTGACCCTAACTTTTCCATTTCAACGAATTATTTTACAGCTTCTTTCAAGGCTTCTACCTTGTCCAAACGTTCCCATGGAAGGTCAATATCTGTCCGTCCCATATGGCCATAAGCCGCTGTTTGACGATAGATTGGACGTTTCAAATCCAGCATTTGGATAATCCCTGCAGGACGAAGGTCAAAGATTTGACGCGCTGCTGCTTCTAATTTGCTTTCAGCAACTGTTCCCGTACCGAAGGTATCAATCCGAACAGAGACAGGTTGAGCAACCCCAATGGCATAAGCCAATTGCACTTCTGCTTTCTTAGCAAGACCTGCTGCTACAATGTTTGGCAATATAGCGAGCTGCATAAGAAGCCGAACGGTCTACCTTAGTGGCATCCTTACCAGAGAAGGCACCACCACCGTGACGTGAGTAACCACCATAAGTATCCACGATAATCTTGCGACCTGTCAAACCTGAGTCCCCTTGAGGCCCACCGATAACGAAGCGACCAGTTGGGTTGATGAAGAATTTGGTCTCAGCATCTAGATAAGAAGCTGGAATCACTTCTTTGATGACCTTGTTAATCACATCTTCGTGGATTTGTTCATTGCTGACGTCTGGATCGTGTTGAGTTGAAATAACCACTGTATCCACGCGCACTGGGCGGTCGTTTTCATCGTACTCAACAGTAACTTGTGACTTGGCATCTGGACGAAGATAGCTGATTTCCCCAGACTTACGAAGCTCTGCCAAACGACGAACCAACTTATGGCTGAGTGAAATCGGTAATGGCATGAGTTCTTCTGTTTCATCCACCGCAAAACCAAACATGAGACCTTGGTCTCCAGCTCCAATCAAATCAAGTGGATCTTGATCTGCATTTCCACGAACTTCCAAGGCTTCATTAACCCCTTGGGCAATATCAGGAGATTGTTCCACCAAAGATGGGTGTACTCCTACAGTCTCAGCAGAGAATCCATATTCCGTATTGGTATACCCAATCTCTGCAATCGTATCACGAACCACACGGTTAATATCCACATAAGCAGTCGTTGAAATCTCACCAAAGACATGCACGGAACCAGTATAAACAGCTGTTTCGGCAGCTACGTGAGCTTCTGGATCTTGCTCTAAAATAGCATCTAAAATAGCATCTGAAATTTGGTCTGCAATCTTATCTGGATGCCCCTCAGATACTGATTCAGACGTGAAAAGTTTACGTTCTGACATAAAAATGTCCCCCCTTAAAAAATATTGTTATAGAGTTACAAAGTACTGATAGAAGATTTCTACCACCTTATCGGGACCATATAACACTTCATTATAACACATTACATATGATATGGAAAATGGTTTTTCAAAAAGCCCATTAAATCAGCTTTTTCGGTCTATGCACTACCCAGTTAAACTGACTTATACAGTCCTTAAAGTTCCTAAAAAGTTCACAAAAAAATACCCCTTAGGGTATCAATCATTTACGAGTTCAGCAGCAATATCTAGCACCCTCACACGGTGCTTTTTTATCTTCAAAAATGGTAGGCGTCCGCGTACCAATGGGTACTCGAAAACCTACCACCTACTTAAATGATAACAGTTCTTTAAAAATTTTCAACCCTATCTACTTTAATCAGTCTCCATTTTTAAATAATATACCTCCAATAAATACCAGGACTCCTAAAACCAAGGATAAATATTTGGACCTGTCCAATAAGGATCTAGCGTACCTATGATGGAAACAATAAATAAGACGGCTGATGTATTTAAGAGACCCACATTTCCATTCCTCATAGCTATGAAAAGGATGAAAGTCGCAATCATAAAACAAATATAATGGATGGCACCAATATATAAGATCAGTAGATACATAGGGTTTCCTAAAAATAAAGGAAAAATCATAATACCAAGGTGGCAGACTGCTATTATAAGGGCGCTCCATAACCAAGACGAATGAAGAATGATCCTCTTTGGCGAATTTTCTTTATCATTGTTTGATTGTATATCAGCATTCAACTGATCGTTTACATCTATCTCTCCTTCTACTTGAGAGTCCGCCATCTCTAGTTTAGTGTCAATAGATGATAGATCTTGTACTTTCACTTTGGACTCCCAGCTAGCTGCAACTTTCTCAAGTAAACTAAAAACACGACAAGCAATATAAATCGATAAGAGAAGATAAAAGAGACCGTAAAAGCTTATACGAGAGATGAAAGAGTATACTGCACCTATCACAACAAGAGAAGATAAAATGAGCAAGAGAGAAAATACTTTCTGAAGTTTCTCACTTGTACTTGTGATCATAACATTAATCAGAAGTAAAAACATTAACTCCATTACACTGTATCGAAGTGTAAAAGCGTAAATATCACTCGTTCTATCCATACCAATCAATATAAATAGTGGAGAAATATTTGTAGAGGCAACAAATAGTACTAAATAAGCTATCGATGATTTCCAACTATCTTTACTTTTCCAATTGTTTAAAAGCTCCCTCATTTCTACATTCTTTATAAGCAAGCAAATCCATATTAAACAAATGATATTTAGCACAAAGGAAATGTTCATCAGATTTGTTGGGGAGAAAGGTGGTAAAAAAAACATCAGTAGTTGGGTAATTGAGAGGAGAAGAGCAGCTATCAATCCTTCAACATTTAAACGCTGCTTCATGATTCTCCAAATTACCCAGCAAATAATCATTCCATTCCATATAGAAAAAATACTAGAGACAGTGAACAGTGGTGTATTTCCATTTAAATTTTGGAAATTATAGCTCTCTACTAGACTACTACCATAAGAAACAAGATAAAGAATTGCTTCAAGAATTAGCAGTATACCATACCATTTTTTTCTAGACATAGATTCTCCTCCGCTTTCTAAGAAAAGTATTTAACGATTCATTTATTTAAATTATAACATAGTTTGTAATCGTTTTCCTCGCTTACTCTCAGGAATTAATAAAAAAGATAGGATTGAACATCCTACCTGCTATCATCACTCTTCATTTTTTAACAATACAGTTCCAATCAATACCATCACTCCTACCACAAGCGGTGGTATATGATTAATCAGCCAATCTGGATCACCCGCAGCAATAAATGAAAAAACATAAATAGCTGCTGCTATATAAAGAGTTGCTTTATTGCCATTCACATTTCCATTCCAAAGCAGGATAGTTGCAATAACAAAGCTAATCATATGGATTCCCAAAAAGTATAAAAAGCCACCAGCCCACGCTCCCATTGAAAAGAGACCTAATAAAAGTAAAACTGTATAAGCGATGGCTATGAACAGGGCAAAAGAAAGTATTGCAGAAGTCCCAACTCTCTTTTCTGGCTTCATTTCATTGTTAGGAAGAAGACTTTCATCTGAAACGAATGCCTCTTTTTCTTTATCTACTTCAGGATTTTTCTGTTGATCTATCATAACTTTCTCCTAACATTTTTAGTTATTCTTTCAAATAATAGCGCCTAAAATAGAGCGGAAGAACTGATTTAACTATCTCTTTGATCGACCCGAATACTTTTTATTGAGTAGAGTTGACCATACCCATTTTTTAATTAAGAGCTTTTCTCTTCTTCAACTAAGAGTGTTCCAATTAAAACCAGAATACCTAGCAGTAACGGAGCGATTCGAAAAATTTCCCAATCTAGTTCAAAACCCAAGATGATAGACAGCAGATAGAGTCCAACACTCGTATAGAGGAGGCTTTTATTCCCCTTCTTCATCCCTAGTCCAAGTAAAATGGTTCCAATAGCAACACCTAAGAAGTTTGGTGTTAGAAAAATCAACAACATGAAAAATCCCAAAATATTAAAGAAAAAGACAAACAATACAAGATAGATAATGGATAAGTAAAATGTCACTGAAAGAAGAATAGAATGTAAGCTATTTTCTTTTGGAGGATTCTGAACAGATACAGAATTGGGATAATCTTCACTGATCTTACTATGTTCTTTATTTTCCTCAAGATGTTTCTCTTGGTTTGTCATCATTTTCTCCTACCTTTCTTATATTTTTATGTTTTTCCTTTAACACCATTATACTTGATTCCATTATTCTTTTCATGATAGCCATCTATTCAATGCTATCTCTTAAACATTAATTTGGACAGGTTTCCAATTAGATTGCTAACATATCATGAAATGGACTAAAAGCCTTCCCTAAATAAAATCAGCCTCTGCAATAGCTCTTTTCACTTCTTCAATTGGTAAATTGACCAGTTCTACTTCTTTTTCGCGGTAGAGGTATTCGGCATATTCATCGATGCGGTATTGATGGATATAAACGACCCGCTTGCAACCGACTTGAAGCAACTGCTTGGTGCAATTGAGGCAAGGAAAATGCGTCACATAAGCTGTAAATCCTTTGGGAATTCCACGTTCAGCTCCTTGCAAAATAGCATTGACTTCCGCATGAATCGTCCGGACACAATGTCCCTCGACCATGAGGCAGCCATCCTCTAGACAATGATCTGTCCCAGAAACGGACCCATTATAACCTGTTGCAATGACCTTGTTATCCTTAACTAGAACAGCCCCCACCTTAGCACGATTACAAGTCGCCCGATTCGAAATCAGTAAGGCCTGTGCTGCAAAATATTCATCCCATGCTAGTCGATTATGTGTCACCTTTATATCCTCCTCATATCGGTTACGATTATTTTCATTATAGCATGAAATCAACAAGAAAAAAAGGGAGTGGGAAAGAACTCTGACTAGTAAAAAAGAGTTCGTTTTCCCACCCCCGCACAGTTGATTAGGTCATCTTTAGAGCTTAAAAAGCGAATAAAGATACCAATCAACCACTGCGTCATCCAGTTATTTCTATCATACATCAAAGGCTGGACAACTTTTGCCCAGCCTATTATAAACATTATTTACCAAGTTTTGCTTTAGCTGCATCTGCAAGAGCTGTGAAAGCTGCTGCATCGTTAACAGCCAAGTCAGCAAGCATTTTACGGTTAACTTCGATCTCAGCCAATTTCAAACCATGCATCAATTGTGAGTATGAAAGTCCGTTCAAACGAGCTGCCGCATTGATACGTGTGATCCACAATTTACGGAAGTCACGTTTCTTTTGACGACGGTCACGGTATGCATAGTAGTAAGAGTTCATTACTTGTTCTTTTGCAGTACGGAACAAGATATGTTTAGCTCCATAGTAACCTTTAGCTAATTTAAGAATACGTTTACGACGTTTGCGTGATACAACGCCACCTTTAACACGTGCCATTTATATTTCCTCCAATATTTCCTAGAATTCTTTACTTACGAATACGCGATTATTTCAAGCGAGTAAGCATTGCTTTGATACGTTTGAAATCTCCTGAATGCACCATAGATGCTTTACGAAGATGACGACGTTGTTTCTTAGTTTTTCCGTGGAAACGGTGAGAAGTGTAAGCACGGAAACGTTTAAGTCCACCAGAACCTGTACGTTTGAAACGTTTAGCTGATGCGCGGTGTGTTTTTTGTTTTGGCATGATATTTTCTCCTTTTTAACTTTCTGACAGATTATTTCTTGTCAGTTGCTGGCGCCAATTGCATGAACATTTGACGTCCATCCATCTTAGCTCGTTGTTCGATGATCGCCACATCTTGTGTCGCTTCAGCGAAGTCGGCTAAAAACTTTAGCACCAATCTCTTTGTGGGTAATCATACGACCCTTAAAGCGAATGGATACCTTCACTTTATTTCCTTTTTCAAGGAATTTGCGAGCATTGCGAAGTTTTGTATCGAAATCACCCTTGTCAATCACTGGGCTCAAACGAACTTCTTTCACGGTCACAACGCTTTGTTTTTTGCGTTGTTCTTTTTGCTTCTTCTGGTACTCAAATTTGAACTTACCGTAGTCCATAATTTTCGCAACAGGAGGTTTAGCTTGAGGTTGAATGAGAACCAAGTCAACATTAGCGTCGTCCGCAAGTGCTTGCGCTTCGCTAAGTGGTTTGATACCCAATTGCTCACCTTCAAGACCGATTAAGCGAACTTCACGTACACGAATTTCATCATTGATGAATAAGTCTTGCTTTGCTATGGTTTTCACCTCTTTTTTATTATTCGAGAAAAACAAAGAACGGACCTGCAAAACAGGCCCGAACTACATGATGTATTTCATTACTGAAACTTGATCCGTAGGGGCCAGGCAACTTGCGTCACAAGGCGAGAAGTTCTCACTTCTGCTTTTCTCAACTTTTATATGATATCAAGTTTTTTATTCTTTGTCAAGAAGTTTTTTTGCTTTTTTTTCAATAAAGGCAACAACATCTGCAATTCCAACACCCGTTGTGTCAAAATGAATGGCATCAGCTGCAGGTTTCAAAGGAGAAACGGCACGGTGGCTGTCCTTATAGTCCCGTTCAGCGATTTCTTTTTTCAACAATTCAAGATCCGCTGTGATGCCCTTTTCAACATTTTCCTTATAGCGACGTTCTGCCCGCTCCTCAACCGAAGCAACCAAAAAGATCTTCAACTCTGCATGTGGAAGGACGACCGTCCCAATATCGCGTCCATCCATAACGATGCCCCCCTCTGCTGCAATTTCTTGCTGTAGAGTGACAAGTTTTTCACGGACTGGCGCAAGCGCTGCAACCCATGAAACATTGTTGGTCACTTGGTTATCGCGAATTGGGTGGGTAATATCCACGTCTGCTACAAAGACAAGCTGCTCTCCTTCTTCTGAACGACCGAAACTAATTGGATACTGATCTAAAAGGGCTAACAAGTCATCAACCTGTTCAGCTGTCAGATTATTTTGCAAAGCTAGATATGTCGCTGCACGATACATAGCCCCCGTATCTAGATACGTATAGCCTAGATCCTTGGCAATGATCTTTGCAACCGTGGACTTTCCACTGGAAGCTGGTCCATCAATGGCAATTTGAATTTGTTTCATGCTGTCCTCAACTCCTACTGAATCTTAACGACATCACCAGGATTCGCATACCATGATCCTGTAGACATGTGAGATGGATTTAACTGTTCCAATTGGGCAATGGAAATACCAGCACGCGCTGCAATTGCTGCTTCTCCTTCACCTGCTTGAACAGTGATTGTGCCTTCTTCAGAGTTCTCATCTTTTGAACTATCGTCTTTAGCCGCTTGGTCAGTTTGTGCTGCAGGGGCTGATGATTTCTGTTCAACCTTAGTCTCTCCATTGTAGAAACCAGACATTTGTTTAGATTTGTTACTACCACCTGTTGAAAGGAAAATCAACAAGCAGACCATCGCCACTACTACTACAAAGAAAATAATGGCTAAAATCGTCAATAGACGATCTGCCTTGATTCCGTTTAACTTACTCGTTCTTTTCAATGTTTCTTCTCCATCATCGTAAATATCTTCTTCCCATGGTTCTTTTGCCATGACTTCCTCCTTGTTTTTTCTCGTAAAAATCATTACAATAGAAGTATGAAAGTTACGTTAATTCCAGATCGTTGCATCGCTTGCGGTCTCTGTCAGACCTATTCTGAATTATTTGATTACCATGACAATGGCATCGTTAAATTTGCTGCTGAAGAGGACGACCTCCTTGAAAAGGAAGTTTCTGTCACAAACGATGTTCTCGAGGCTATTAAAGAATGCCCCACTCATGCTCTCTTAAAAGATTAAGAGGGCTTTTTATTTGTTTGCATAATACATCTCGTAGTAATCCACATGAATGAAATTGTCCGTCAGGATAACTTCTCCCTTAAAATAAGGATTTAAGGCAAGCGCATTGATAAAGTATTTTTTCGGCCATTTGCGCATACAGAATGTCCGACTGCGCGACCCATCATTAAAAATGAGCTTGATCGATTTCTTATTAACTTCGACCTTTTCGATCGAGTCAATCTTCACCTTGATTGGAGTAAAAGGATTGGCTGTAATAATCCGCAAGATCCCATCCTCATAGATCGTGAAGTAACGATGGACCCCAATCGCGAGCAAGACCATAAATAAAAAGAACGAAAACAAAACTAGCGTTGGCACACTAGAGCTCTCATACATCAAGGCCAGTCCAATAAAGACCGGAATCACTGCAATGGACCAATAAGTCACAAGAATAGATAAGTCCGGTTGCCAATGATAATGGACCTTTCCAAATATCTTAATCATGAGCGTACCCCCATCTAATAGTTTAGCATAAAAACCAAAAAAAAGGGAGCCAGACAGCCAAAATCACAAAGATTTTTACCTGCTAGCTCTCCTTTTAATTGGATTTATCAGTTGGAACTTTAAAGAAGTCTTTAGAAAGGTAACCTTTTCCACTAATCAAGTCGTATTCAACCATTTTCAAATCCTCTGCAATTTCTTGCGCTTCCCCTTCTAAGGCCTTTTTATCGACACTTGCTTTTTTCAGCACTTCCGTCAACAAAGCATAGTAAGGCGAAACTTTTGAATTGGTCTGTTCAAAGACCATAGCAGAGAAATCACTTGAATTAACCAAAGGATAGTTCAATTTCGGTGCATCAAAATTACTCCAAATGAAGTAATCTGTCTGATACTGACTCTCCGGATTATTCTTAAAGGCGGACTCAGGATAGAGACCTGGCAAGTGATCCCCATAAAATACCACTGTAATCTTCTTATCTATTTTAGAAAGACTTTCAAGGAAGGATTGGGTGGCGGTGTCAGTTTGTGAAAGTAAACGACTGTAGAAAGTCAGTTTTGAATTTTCTTCATCACTAAAACCTTTTCCTTTGGCATCCAAGGTTTCTGGGTTTGCTTCTAACCATGGGGTATGATTTTGCATCGTCATAACTGAGAAGAACTGTCCGGTTTTGTCGTTTAAGTTATCCAACACAATATTATAGGTGGATTCATCACTCGGACTGATTCCTTCTTTTCTAACAGTTATCCCCTTAGTATTAATCGTGATAAAGTCGCTAAAATTCAGCCTTGAATATACAATGTCCCTAGAATAATTTGCTCCACCAGCTAAATGAATAGCTATTTTATTTTTGCTAGAATAAGTATTACTTATAGAAGGAACATCATGAATTTTAGGGAATACCTCTGTATACAATACCGAAACAGTTGGTGATATATTATAGAATGGCAAACTTGTTAAAGTTTGAAACTCCATATTTGCTGTTCCACCACCATAGCCATCTGAATGCATTTGACCACTCGTGTGGGTTTTCATAATGTTTTCAATATTTGGAATCGGGTTTTCCGTGAGCTCAACACCTTCAACCTTTCTAGGATCAGAAAAACTTTCGCTCAGAATATAGATAACCGTTTGATCATTTAAGTAGTTACTTCTCTCCCTATTAATCTCATTCGATAAGTTAGTATATTTTTGAGCTATTTTCTCGAGACGTTCTTTGGAATAACCATCTGGTTTTGGAATAACTTCCGTCGTCAATTGATTCATCCAAACATAAGACAAGCCCTTATAACGTGCATTGGTCGTATTCCCTAGCCAATTAATATCCTGGTAATTGTTCAGGGTACTTATAATTGGTACATTAGCCTTGATCTTCCCGTTTTCTTTATCACTGAATACTCCATTGACGCTCTTAAAACATAAGAGTATCACTGCAATAGCTCCGATTTGTATTTCCATGAAGAAATAATTCTTCCTTTAAAGAGGTACTTTTTCCCGACGATCAGTAGACAAACCAGGAAGACCACCAATAAAAAGATGTAAAACATTTGCGCTTTGTCCACAAAGCTCAAAAGCGTCATTGGTTTGGTCAACCAAGTTAAATCACTTGGTAAAACTGGCTCATTCCTCATGCCAAACTTGATGGAATTTGCAACTACAAAAGCAATGGAAACAATGGAAATGAGACAGGTAGCAATCCAATATTGATTGATACAAATGTAAACAAAGATAAGGATCGCTGTCAGAATGAGAATTTGAAATAAGATGGCATCTGGAATCGTGTAATGAACGCCTAAGAAGGGTTCTGTTCGACCTAAACTGAATTGGATAAAATAATTCAATACAATTGCAATAGTGGTACTAGAGAAGAACACTAAAGAGAAACTCGGTTTGTTCTTGACGAAATCTCGCTGCCCTTTTGTATACAAGAATCCAAGTAAGGAAATCAATGGAAAGAGAATGTATAAGAATTCATTTGTTAACCAAAATTGCTGAGCTGAGTATTTGCCAATTTCAAAGGCCTTATACAAAAAATTATCTGTCCTGTAAATCAGGGTCGAAAAATTTTTGTCTGTTACGATAAAGGTGATCAAGAGTTGCGACAAGACCAGATACTGATAGTTCTCGCCAATCTCTTCTCCTCCTTTTTTCCGACTTGGTAGCTTATCATAATGCTGTCGCAATAGAACCAAACCACCTGTAGAAGCAAACAGAAGGAAAATGACAAGGAAGGAATCCGTTCTAAAGAATGGATTCTGATCAAAATTCCAAACCTTGTATTTTGGATTATTCAAATAAATCGTGATTTCTGTCAAATAAGAAAGGGTATTGTAAACCAAATAACTGACAATCAGTTTAAGAGGAAACCATTTTTTAAAATTGAACTGGGATAATATTGGAATTAATAGCAAGAAACTAATTCCAAATAGAATTCCTAAAAAATTGACATATTGTAGGACAGTTCCTGTTGCTTTGTTATGTACTGCAAGATTGTTCTGAGCTAGGTAAAAATTAAAAAAAGAAAATAGAACGAAAGTAACCCCATAATACCACTGAGTTCTCGAGACTTTCGATAATGCTGAGAGGATAAATTCTTTAACATTAAACTCTTTTTTCCGTTTCATTATTTCACTTTCTTTATCATTCTTTTTAGTATATATTTCACAGCTCTTGCTGGTCCAATCACAATATACTTCAAGGCCCCTTTAATCCCTCCTATTTGATTAAAGTCCACAAAGGTATGCGGTTGGAGATCCTCACGATTGTTCAATTGCTTATTATCGATAAACGGTGTCAGAACATGTGGGTTTTGAGAGATTCTAAAGTCATATTTTTGATCCCAAGCAATGTAGATCAACAAGCGTTCAATCGCATGAAGGATTGAATTCTGTGGTAGAGGTTCTGCTGGAACATCTGCTGCTGTCAAATTCAAGTCAAAGAGTGGTTTCAAAGCATCGTATTTAAACCAAACAAAAGTCCCATAACTCATAACGAAGGTATTGAGATTTTTGAAGTCAATCGTCTTGGTCGCTCCCATCCGTTCCCAGAGCTTGTTCATCTCTGGTGAAATGAGGGCTTCATTCCAGGCAACCACTATTCGATTGTAACGGAAGAAGGTTGGAATATCTGCGATAGTGATTCCGACTTTTGGATTGGCTTCCATATTGGCTAGGATTTGATCAGCCGGTTTGACCAACATCTCGATCAATTCTTTGCGCCAAGATTCACCTGCCCAGAAATCTGCTTCTTTAGATTTCTTAGTATGGAAATGGCCAACATAATCATATTGAGAAAGTTGCTCTTTTAAGAGCAGCATTGGCAATACATCCCGTCCAATATTTCCAGTCACCACAACCGTCGCATCTTGTGCCCGATGAGAAAGAATTTTCTCAATATCCTGCTTCTTCTCTTCTACATCTGTCGTGATCCATAAGTCATAAGCGAAATGAAAGGTTTGAAAAGCATCTAGAAATTCTTCCAAGAGGTCCACATAAAAGACATGAAGATGAGCCGCAACTTTTTTACCGAACTCTCCAGCTAATTCCTGATTTTTCAAGTACTTACGAGACAAGAGATAAGGATAATCCGGACGATCGATCATAGACATGTGGTTGAGAATCAAGTCTAATGGGTAGTTCGATACACGCTCCAACTCGTCGAAAATATAAGGCATAATTCCTTCATTGTTTGCAATGGTTTTGACTTTGATGAAAGGAACCTTATGATTGAGAATCGCTGTAGGATTGTAGTAAGAAAAGTCTGGATAGAGCATCCCTGTGGTGTCTGCATGAATGGTATCAAAGACCGTCTTATAGCGAAAACCTGCATCCAAGAAATTCGTTGTGACCTTGGTTTCATAGTTATCAATCACATCTTGAACATTGGTGAAGTCCTGAACACCTTGCCAAAATTCACGGAAGGCACTTGATGTCAGCACCTGTTTTTTAAAACTAAGATAATAACTCTGAATATGCTCGTTAAAATCCTTGTCTTTCCGGTAATTGCTCATTCCCCAGAAATCCACTTCAGTATCATTTTCAAACCGCTGATAGATTGGTTCTAGATCCCAAAGAGGTCCAAAGCAGGTATCATTCATGAGGGTAACCGAATCAAAATGAGCCAGTTGGTCAAAGCCGACTGTCTTCATTCCATCCCGCCAAGCCGCAAAGTCAAAGCCACTATTTTGGCGCTCTAGAATATCGTCTACCAGATGCTGTGCTACTAAATTAGACTTCACATCTTCTGGTAGTTGACTATTGGAGATAAAGACCACCCGTGAATACAAGGGGCGAATCTTTTCTAATTGGTAAAGTACATGCCCACTAATAAAATTAAACTTATTGTAGTGAACATATAAAAGTAAACGTTGCATATTATTTCCTTATTCTTAAGAATTTCAAGATCTTTGTTGGAATGGTCCAACGGCGAGAATGGATGATGGAATTGTATTCATGAGATAATTTTTTATGATTCTCATGTAAGTTGAATAGGTGTCTGCTAAATTCTTCGTCACTTTCTTTTTCATAGGAGAATTGAAATTGATTACCTGAACTATTCGAAAGATCAAAAAGAATATGTGGGTGGGTATTAAAGAAAACCAAAACATTCTCGAAATCAATTCCATTTGAAGTTACAAGAGGAATTTCTCTTTGATCCTCCAATGCAATCAATGACAATCTTTTATAGGATCCCGGAAATTCTGAAAGTAATATTTTTAGACTCTTTTCATTTTCAAGCTGAAAGATAATGGAGCCTTTATTTTCCAGTCTCTCTTTTGTTATTTCATGGTAGGCTGAATGGAGCCCATCATTAGAAGCTGAAACTACCACTTGAGATTTACCAATCACTTCGATATCACGATTCTTGTATTTCATCCCTAAAAATCGATTATACTTAGAGGATAGCTTTTGGTTCACAATTGGTGTTTCTACTTCAATGTTATCTTTAAAAATAGCATAGATCGTCTTAAGATTATATTTCTTTCGAGCGCGTTCTTGATCCAGTAATTGTTTTTCTTTATAGCTATCAAAATGATCAATCACTGTAGCCATTTGTTGACTTAGCAAATCTTTATCCCCTAGTGGATATAAATTCCCAGATTCTAAAAATTTACTCGAAGACAAATGACCTAAATTATTAGAAATGATTGTCGGAACACCATTTAGGACTGATTCCACAAATACCAAAGAAAATGTTTCTAATGCAGCAGGCAAGACGAGGATATCTTTATCTGTCACCAAGGACCATGGATCCGAGTGAAACCCAACAAACGTCACACGATCTAGATGATGCGTTTGAATATAGTCATCCATCAACTTTTTGTACTGCTCATCCCATCCTCCGATAAAGACCAGTTCGATCTCCTTCCGATTTAAGTGATTATAGGCTTCGAGCAACTCAAGCTGATTTTTTCGTTCGTTAATTCCACCGATTGATACAAAACGAGAAATGGCAGAATTCTTGAGCGGACGCTCTTGAACTTCTGTATAGGGAATAAAGGGAATCAATTTATCAGTCTTAAAATAATTAGTAAGAGTGTGATACAATTCCCCTTCGACTACAAAAATTTTATCAGACAAATCATCAATTAAGGGAATTAGCTCCTTATAATAGCCAAACTCACCAAAAGGGAATTCATGAATAATATAAAAATGTCTCACCTTTTCACATGCAGCTGCCATAGCTCCCTGAAACACATTTACTGTATTCGAAATAACCAGTTCAATCTGTTCATTCTGAATGATTTCTCTTACTTCATCAATATTCTTTTGTTGAGAAGCTTGAATTTCTAAATCCGAAATATCCAGTGTTTTAGACTCAGGCCACCACCACTGATTCGTTTTTAACTGAAATAGTTTAATCCCAGTGGTATCCATATGACGGAGGTAGTCTTTATCGATGTGTGGAGCATTATCCGGTATTACATTGTAAACTTCATGACCTTGCTGAACCAACAATTTCATCAGGTTCACAATCGATACTTCTGCTCCACTAAACATGGCTCCAACAGGAGATACAAATAAAATTTTCATAGCCTACACCAAAGGTATTATTCCCACTTGCCTTGACGGATTAACAATCCAGTAGATGAATCCAACTCTGAACGATTGGTCCGATCAACAACCCGATCAATTGAAAAGACTGGAGGGTTCGTTGTCGACAATATTGCTAAGTTTTCTTGATTTTCGTCTCTTAAAAATGCTACTAATCTTAATTTCACATGATTAAAGTACGGTAGTTTACATTTATAGGTGATTTTTTTAGGTCCGACACCAGATAATGGAATATCCATGGAATTATCGTTATAAAGCCCATTCCCAGTAGAAATATCAACAAATGAAAAGGCTATATGTGGATTCACAGAGTCATCTAATAGATCAAATGAAAACTCAATAACCACCTCATCATCAGGAGTTACTTTCTTAGGAGAAAGCAATCTAGCTGTAAAATCTTCAACTTCCGTTGTGACCAAGCCCTCATCTTCATCTCCATGATGATGTGAATTCGATTCCCAAGTTGTCAAAACTATATTGATCAGAAACGTCAAAAGGATCACCAATGGCCTTCACCAAGCCATTTTCAATCAAAACAGCCTTGTTACAATATTTCTTGACGGCTCCCATATCATGGGTAACCAGAATCGTGGTTTTCCCTGATTTTTTCCGTTCTTGGAAGTAATCGTTACACTTGCGCTGGAAGGCCTCATCTCCTACTGCTAGGACCTCGTCCAAAATCAAGATATCGCCTTGGGCCTTAATGGCAACCGAAAAGGCTAGACGAACCTGCATGCCTGATGAGTAGTTCTTAAGCTTTTGGTTCATGAATTCATGCAACTCAGCAAAGTCTACGATATCATCATACATGGCATCAATTTCAGCTGTTGAGAAGCCCAACATGGCCCCGTTCATATAGACATTTTCACGACCAGTCAGTTCCGGGTTAAAGCCTACTCCAAGCTCAATAAAGGACACCAGTTTCCCATCTATAGTGACGGTTCCTTTTTCTGGCACATAGATTTCAGAAATGATTTTTAAAAGAGTCGATTTTCCAGAACCATTTCTTCCGAGGATCCCGAAAAAGTCTCCTTTTTCTACTTCAAAAGAAATATCCTTAAGAACATGTTGTTCTTTGTATCCTTTGATTCCTTTGAAGCGATTGACCAGGGCAGTTCGAAGGCTATTGGTTGCCTCTGTTGGCAACTTAAAGTACTTGCTGACATGGTCTACTTTTACTGCAATTTGTTTATCTGTCATTAGAGAATCTCCGCAAATTTCTTAGCATGTTTGTTAAAGTAAGCAAAGCCAGCAACAAAAATAAGAATTGGCAAGACATAAGGAATCAGAACCAAGAACTTATTTCCCACCAAAAGCCAGACAGGGGTGTTGGCCTTATCAATCAAGAAATAACGCATGTCTTGAATAATTTGAGCCAAAGGATTCATCATGACCAACTTAGCAGCCCATGGATTGCGGTCTGCAATAAAGGTAATCGGATAGATAATTGGCGTCGCATATAGGCCTGCTTGCAGGAGTACTTCCCATACTTGACCTAAGTCACGGAAACGAACAAAAAATGTCGCTAAGATCAGTGCGCATCCTGTCGCCATCAAGAATAACTCAAAGAACAACGGAATGACCATCAAAGCTGTCCAAGAGAATGTCACCCCATTGAAGAATGAAAAATCAAGACCACTACAAGGTTAATAACAAAGTTGATGGCTGCTCCTGAAATCGCAGACAAGACAATGATGTGTTTGGAGAAGTTCAATTTTCGCAACAAGTCGCCTCGACTAACAATCGACACCATCCCCATAGATGTTGCTTCTGAGAAGAAGCCCCAGATTACATTGGCCAACAAGAGGGCAACTGGGAAATGGGGCACATCTCCACCCAAGCGTAAGAATCGGATGAAGACAATATACATGATCGTAAAAGTCATCAGGGGCTTTAAAATCGACCAAAGATAACCGATTGCTGATCCCTGGTAGCGTAATTTAAAGTCTGTTTTGATTAACTCTCGTAATAAAATTCGATTTTTCTGACTAAAAACGTCAAACATTATTTTTTACCTCGATATGCAAACTTTGTCAGAATCAAGCTGGTAAACACAACCGTATGAAAAGCCCGGTTCTTCCGGTAACCATACTGACGAATCCGTCTCAAACGTTCTTTTAGTGGAACATCCATAATGGTGACAAAGTTTTCAATGATTTCTTTAGTTTGTGAACTGACAGGCAGATCCAATAAATTTTTTGCTTGTTCTTGACTGGACTCGATGAGATTCCAATATTTAGCAAACAGAACATGAGGGCGAACCCAGTTTTTGACCCGTTTTCTAAGGGTACGAGCTCCCAGAACATTGCTACTGTGCTGACGGTACAATTCTGTCGGCTGATCGATATAGATGAGCTTTCCAAAGGCAGTTGCCAACAAGGCCAAGTACCAGTCATGCATAAGGAGGGCATGTTTTTCTTGACCCGTCCATAAGTCAGCCAGAGCGTGGTTAATCATGGCTACCCCACCCGTTACCGTATTTTCCGTCAACTCTTGAATCAGTTCGGTATTGGCATGATCAGACTGGGTGCGAATCATACTCTCATGCTGCACATTCAAGTTTTCATCGACCACTTTTAAATCTGTGTAGACCAGCAAAGGCACTTCTTGAGGATGCTTCTCGGCTTCTGCTACCTGAAGAGCAATCTTTTCAGGAAGCCAGACATCATCTTGGTCACTGAAGCAATAAAGATCAGCTTTTTCATATTTCAGAAGCGCATGGAAGCTCTTGATAACACCGAGATTTTCGATAGCTCCTTGGTTGATAAAGCGAATGCGCTCATCCTGGGCCACCAACTCTTGAATGATCTCCACCGTACCATCTGTCGATCCATCATCTCGGATCAAGAGTTGCCAGTCTTGATAGGTCTGGTCTTGGATACTTTTGACCTGCTCTTTTAGATACTGTTCACCATTATAGGTGGACAACAAGATATTTACTTTCATAATAAGAATAATTCCTCGTACTCACCTACAATTTTTTCCCAGGTAAAGTTTTGCTTCATATTAGCCTTGGCACGTTGCCCCCATTCATATACATCTTCTAAAGGATCGAGCTGGTTAATTAAATGTGCCAAATTCCCAGTTTCTTTAGTCCAATAGTGAGCCGTATCCTTTGCAACCGTTTGGTTAAAGAGACTCCTAAAACTAAATTCAGATCCGTATGAGCGAGAGCCTCTAGGAGCCCAGGATTAGTTCCGCCCACTTCATGACCATGGATATAGGCAAAGGCTTCTTTACGGATATACTTCAACAGGTCTTGATCATAGACCGTTCCTACAAACTTAACACGAGGATCCTGATCAAATCCAGTTCGAGCTCGGAGCTCCTCAAAATAAGGATTGCCTTCCTGGTTACAAATGATCACCAAATCCCGTTTGGTGGAAGAGGCCATAAATTCACGAATGGCGGTCTCATAATTATTTTCTGGGACAAAGCGGCCCAAGATCAAATAATAGTTCTTCTCCTGTGTCTGCCATTTCTGATAGAATTCTCGGACCTTATTATCCTGACTGCTTAGGCTGGTTGGAGACAAGTCCGTCCCATAGGCAATATAGGTCGTCTTGGACCAAGGATAGGCTTCCTTGATATAAGACTCAATACCTGGGTTGTCAGAAATCACCAAGTCAGCATGGCGCGTCATGATCTTTTCAGAATACTTGAGATAGGCTTGGATCGGCTTGGCCCACTTGGCCCGCTTCCACTCTAGTCCATCTGGATTGATATAAAATCGTCCGCCTATCTTATGGATCTTGCGCGCAAAGGGCGCCACAAAGGCTCCAATTGTATTGCCCAAGACGTAAAAAATCGGCTGTTCAATTCCTTGTTTCTTAATAAGCTTCAAGGCATAGTTGATGGCCATCATATCATAAGCAATGACACGCGCAGGCCCAAGCTTAGGGGCTTTAATGGTAAAACAATCGACACCCTTGTAGTCAAAATGTTGATAAGCTTGATCATTAGAAAGGCAAGCAACATGGTACTGGATATCTGGAGACACTTGATGCGAAACCAATTGGTCCACAAAAGTCTCAAAACCGCCATATTGAGCCGGAAGTCCACGACTTCCGATAATAAAAACATGTTGCATAGAGTTCCCTTTCAAATCATTCACAGTCTATTCAATTATACCATTTTCTAGCCTTTTTGCCTAATCCAAACAGAAAAGCGACCCTTGAGGGCCGCTTCTATTTGTTCTTATTTCACTTCTTGTTTATAAAATTCTTTCAAAGCATCTTTCCAAGTTGGAATAACGAATCCTGTAGCCTTAGCCTTAGCCAAGCTCATCGTTGAGTTCAGTGGGCGTTTTGCCTTAGCTGGGAATTGGCTAGAATCCACTGGTTTCACTTCAACATCCGTATCTTTGAGGATTTCAACTGCAAAGTCATACCAAGTTGTATCTTCTTTCGCATCGTTAGACAAGTGGTAATAACCATACTCCTTACGGTTTTCAGCCAAATAAGTCATGAACTCTGCAAGAGTACGTGTCCAGGTTGGACGACCATGTTGGTCATTAACGACTGTAAGTGTTTTGTGAGTCTTCGCAAGGTTTTGCATGGTGAAGACAAAGTTCTTACCGTAGTTCCCAAATACCCAAGCTGTACGGATGATATAGAAGTTGGATACATGCTTCTCAACCAATTCTTCCCCCATACGTTTGGTACGACCGTACTCTGTTTGAGGATCTGGTTGATCGTCTACTTCCCATTCTTGTCCCACTGGTTTTTTCCCATCAAAAACGTAGTCGGTTGAGATATAAACTAAGGTTGCACCGTGTTTTTCAGACGCTTTTGCTACATTTTCCGTACCAGTCACGTTGATCGCATAGTCCAACTCTTTTCCTTCATCTTCTGCCGCATCAACAGCTGTATAGGCAGCACAGTGGTAGACTAAGGTTGGTTTTACTTCCGCAAATACCTCGTCTACTTTCTCTGCATTTGTGATATCCATTTCAGCCACATCAACAGCTACATATTCTTCATTTCGTTCATCCAACAAATGGCGAAGCTCTGTCCCAAGTTGACCATTTGCACCTGTAATTAAAATCATGGTATTTTCCTTTCAATTGCTTTATCCCTATCATTATAGCAAAAAAAGCAGAAGTTTTCTGCTTTTTAAGATGGGAATTGCTCCTTATTTTTTGAATACTTCTGCTTAAAAATAAAGAATATCAGTATCCAAGAGATCCACTCTATCATGAAACCAAGATACTGTATAAATGTCTTGTGATAAGAAATTTTGACATGTCCAGAATTTCGAATAGATAAATAAATTTTACCATCATTTAAAACTTTTTCTGAGACAGTTGGTTTCCGATCTTTTTTATTTTCTTTTAATTCTGATTCGGTAAAAGCACGATGTTTCAACACAGGTTGAGAACCTTCTGCTCCCTTAGAATATTCTGCGCGATATCCTTTGTACCATATCATTGGTATAGAAATAGTTGTTTCTTTTTTATCATCAGGAACCTCTATATCGAATTCTAAAAGATTGTATCTCTTTTTAATAGTTGATATTTTTACATCCTTAGCTGTTTGAAATTCTGTAAATTGTGGTAAGCGTATATCTTGGTTATTGATATCAAGATTATAATATTCATCACCTACAGGATCAATATATTTTGATTTGTCCCCTCTATATACTGATTTCAGTAATTTTTCATTCTTTTTATTATCATCCCGCATCTGTTTATAGTTTTTTGAGGATGTATCAAATTGAGGGACAACATGATTGAAATAGAAAGTTAAACTCAAGATGCATAAGACAATAGAGAAAAATCCATTTCTATTTGTAACAGCAAGAAAGAATAGGAACAAGAGGGGAATGAAAAACAATAGGCGCCCTGAATACTGCATACTCCCTAAAAAAGTGTATTTCAATACGGAATTCCAAGGCAGCAGACTCGTTGCAGAAAAATATAAGATCCAACAAGTCCAAAATATGGTTTTACTTAAACTCCCTAGACGGCGATAGAATAAGATTACCATCATACTCGCATAGAATAGACCATCTCGTACAAATTGATGGATCGGCCACTCTAATGGTGTGAAAGGTTTATAAAAACCATATCGATCTGCTTGAAATGGAAAAGGAACCAAAAAAGTATCTTTCACATTGACAGGAAAATTTCTCGCTGTCCATGTGAAGAAAAATTTTTGTGATGAAACCTGTTCCAGATATTGAAAAATGTACCCTGCTGATAAACATAAGGCAAACAAGATAGAAAATACAAAAGAGATAATCTTTTCAAGTGTGATCCTTTTATAATTTAAACATAAAAATACCGCAGAAAAAATTGCTAATATGATCGTTGATAAAATATGGGTTTGAATTAAAAGCGCTACTACAATCCCTAAATAGAGAGGGTTCTTTTTGTTTAAGTAGAGCACTCGATAAATAGAATAAATAAGAATTGGGACAAGTGGTACTACCATGGTCATTCCAAAACCAAATAAGGTGTAATAATAAGGAATGGTCAAGGCCACTACTATACCAGTCGCCTTATTTTTTACTATTTTTGAAACAACAATATAACTTGTTAGGCTTGTACCAAGAGTGATCAAAAATGCAAATATAGAATAAGCAAGATTTCCATCGTTGGTCATCATATAAATAATGGCTGACGGATAAAACTGCCAATTTCCATAAAACATAGGAGAAGCATATCCCGTACCGAATGCAAATAAAAAATTCAGATTGGGGAGTAAATCCCAATGCTCAATGGACTCTGCTAAGCCGACAATGCGGGATAAATGGAAGACATAGTCATATGAGCGACTTTGAAAATTGATCAGATTGAAAGATATAAATGTAAAAATGAGCGCATAGGAAGTTAGTAATAGGTAGACCAACTTATTGCTGATTTGGTTGAAAACATCTATAAGCCGGTCAATATAACTGCGGATCCCTTTTACCATATCCAACTGATTGATCTTATCGAGGAGCCGATCCACTCCCTCGTAAAATCTGTCTATCTTTTGCTTAGCAGCAAGACTCATACTTAGGATATTCTTCATTCTTCACTTTTCTCTTTGATAACATAGATTGGACGTTTCTTGGTTTCCATGAAGATCTTACCAATATATTTCCCTAAAATCCCGATGGTCAATAATTGGAACCCTCCCAGGAAAAGAATCACTGTCATAAGAGATGGCCAACCTGAAGTAGGATCCCCAAAGACCAAGGTGCGGATTACAATCAAAATCATCATGATAAAGGCCAAAATCCAAGATAACAGTCCACCAATAAAGGCAATGTTTAATGGGGCATCCGAGAAATTGACAATCCCTTCAATCGAGTACTTAAAGAGAGACCAAAAATTCCAAGACGTCTCTCCTGCCACACGCTCTACATTTTTATATTCGAGGTATTCTGTCTCAAATCCTACCCAAGCAAAAATTCCTTTTGAGAAACGATTGTACTCCGATAATTCCATGATAGCATCAACCATAGGACGTCGCATCAAACGGAAATCACGCGCCCCGTCCACCATTTCCACTTGGCTAATATGATTGATCAATTTATAAAACATCCGCGCAAAGAAAGAGCGGATCGGCGGTTCCCCATCACGGGTTACACGTCTCGTTCCGACACAGTCTAAATCCGGCTGTTCCTCCAACTTCTGCTTCATTTCGATCAATAACTCTGGTGGGTCCTGCAAATCTACATCCATGACCGTCACATATTGACCACTAGCACGCTCAAGTCCAGCATATAGTGCGGCCTCTTTTCCGAAATTTCGAGAAAAAGAAAGGTAGTGCACATTTGAATCTGTAACATGTAGCTTTCGAAGAATGGATAGCGTACCATCTGAAGAGCCATCATTTATAAAAATATATTCAAACTTTTCTCCCATTTTCATCCGAACACGTTCCATCTCTCGATAAAACAATGGAATTGATTCTTCTTCGTTAAAACATGGGACTACAACTGATATGGTCATCTCTTACTCCTTGAATTATTCACTTTCTATTGTAACAAAAAACTAGGGTTTCCCCTAGTAATAACTTATTTTAGCCTTTTAATTAAACTGCAGCATATAAAACAGAGATGGTTTGTAGTAATGTTAGAGATAAAATAATGAGACTGCTTTGTACTACAAAATGATCAGAGAACTTTTGTTCATCTAGAACTCTTTGCTTAAATAAACTACAAATAACTGGTAGACAAAGAGCAACAACACCCAAATAATATCGGCCTTGAACTCCTAAAACTTCAAAATTTCCAACTGGTGTCCAGGTCAGATACAAAGTCAAAGAAATTAAACCAACAATTGCAAGAGAAACCAAACTTGCTCCTACTACTGATACTTTAGGAAGTTTGATTTTCCCAATATTTGAAAAAGTAATCAAAGTATAAAGAGCATAAATTGGAATAAGGACTTCTGACATCGACAAATCTAACCAACCAAAGGTGTAGAGTTGATTCAAATGACTGACTGATAATAGCATCTCCTTCAAAATCACTGGAAGATACCAATGAGGTTTCGAAATGATACTAATCACCTGAGACTTCGCATCCGCTCCATCTAGTTTAAAGTTCTCAATTCGAACTTGCTGGGTAAGAACATACCAAAAAATCGTAAATAGAAAGACTGCAGCAATCAAAGCAAGAGAAATGAGATAGTAGTTTTTACATTGCGTTTTCTTTTTCGGTATAAATAGCAATAATCCTACAAGCAAGACATAAGGAAGCTTCATTGTTACAAGGATCACGCAAAGGAAAGCATAAAGCAATAAATCCTTAATTTTAACCACTTTTTCATCATCCGTTACATAGTTCAAAAATAATCCAATAATGATATAGGTCAACCCTAATGCTACACTATCTTGATTATAAGAAGCAGCTAGAACCAGGTTCATTGGAAACATTGTTACCATTGTCATCAACTGCTTCGCTTTCCCACTTAATTTAATGGCAATGAGAGCTAAAATACAGTAAGCAATGACATTAAAAATTCGACCAAGATAATAGGAGACTCCTACACTCAAATTCAAAAATTTTCCAATCCCAAATCCAAGAGCCTGAGGGATATAACCAATAAACCAATATGAGTTGGTTGCCCTGTAATCCGTTTCTTTCCCAAACTTCACTTGTTTGGTCGTCTGCCCTTCTTCAAATAAAGAAGATTTGGTAAATGGTTTTTTGAAATTCTTATAAACATCAAAGTAATCTTCCGTAATATGGATGTTTTTATTCCCCATATTGACGTTGCCTTCCACAATATGAATGGTTCTTGAAAGGTGAACTTGTTCATCTGGTGTATTCAAAACGGGTGTAATGAAAGCAAAGGACAGACCACCAATGAGCATCGCAAGGAATGTCCCAACACTCTTCTTCGGTAAAAGAAAAATGAAAAAAGCCAATACAACAAATAACGCTACACCAATTTTAGGAAAATCTACTAAGCGCTTTGTATAAATCACTGCAATACAAAAGGCCAAAACTGCGAAAGTTACTAAATACTTTTTATTTCGCTCATAACTATCAACAAAATATCCCATCAGTTTCTCCTACTTATTCGAATTTTGACTCTTCACATATTGTCTCATCAACAACTTGGCCATCCATTTGGGCCAGAAGAGTTGGTACATGTATAGATCTTCTTTACTTCGAGTGTTGTCTGCAATCGTTTTTGATGTTTCAGACTCTCCATGAATACGGTGGCACATGAGCTTGTCAGATACATAAGCAAAACGACCTTTATACTCGCTGATCTTATACCATGCATACCAATCCAAACTCACTCTCATTCCTTCATCAAAATAGAAATTCTTCAAATTTTCACGATTATAGGTGACAGCTGGACAACAAATCGGATTTCCAAAAGCCATCACACGGTTTCGCCAAAAGTGACTAGCAGGAAAAAGATTCATAGTTTTTAACATCAAGGTTTTGATCTTCAGATTTGTATTCGCAGGAATTTTATGGCCATCTTTTTCTTCAAAATAATCAGAATACCCAATCAACACATCTGGATGTTTCTCCATCTTATCCAAAACTTTCTCAGCATAGTCTGGCTCATAATAATCATCCTGATGGGCGATGGTAGCATACTTCGTCTCTACAAAAGACATAGCATTGTTCCAATCCTTACCAATCCCACCACCTTGCTTGGTGTAAAACGGAATAGCATAACGCTGACAAAGTTCTTTGATCGAATCCAGTGGTGTTGAACTGTAACAGATAATCTGTGATTGGAGAGTTTGATTCTTCAAGGATTGAATACAAGCTTCCAAGTATTCGCTCTCACCATAAGCACAAATCACCCACGTATGTTGTTGATTAATGAGCATAGTCCTTCCTTTCTATTTTTCTTGCAATAAAATAAGCAAGTAAACTTCCACTAAAATAAACAGACATCACGATGAAAAAGCTTAAAGACGCACCTAGAAGTCCCATTTTTTGTACCAAATCATTATTTGTCAATTTGGAAGCTATAAACATGAATAAATACACAGGCAATAGATACGTTTGTTTTCGAATAACCGTCATGATATCCCCAAAAACAATCCCAATAGAATACAGAATTCCAGAAAAAACAAGGATGGCTAGGGTAGTACTATGCTGGTTTAAAGGTAAACCAAAAACAAGACTTAATATCGGCGTCCCGATCAAATAAGCTAGCACAGTTAAAACCAAGCCGACTCCCAAAACAATAACAAACATCTTCGCAATGATGGCATCAAATTTTTTCAATTCTTTATTCTTCCATAAGATCGCTAATTGCGTTGTTAAGGGTCTAAGAATTAAAATAAAGAGACTCATAAAAAACACAGGCATAAACAAAATATTATAATCCCGTTGTGTTCCTGCAATAAAGTGTCCCAGTCTAATTTCAGAGTCAATCGCGATTCTAGGCTCATTGAAAATATAAGCTAGTAAAAATCCACTGATAAAGAGAGGAATACAATTCTTTAAAATAGTGATCGCATCAAATAGATCTCTTTTGATATTTTTTACTGAGAAATCAATTGTTTCAAATTCTTTTGATTTTACATAATCATAACAAAATACAAAGATAAAGTTTAAAACAACTAAGTAAAGCAATGATTGTGTTAATGACTTTGTAATAAGCAAAAATGCCAACAAAAGAATCGTGCTGATAGAATACCGAATGGTCATTGATTTGCCAGCGATATCTAATCGTTCGTGACGTTGAAACAATCCTTGGAAAAGATCTGAAATCGCCTCACACATACGAAATAGAACGTATAAGCCAATAATCGCAATTTTTGAACTCTCATGTAGGTCAATTCCTGAAACAAAAAGGTAAGGAAAAAAGATCGCCATCATGAGTAGGAGAGAGAGACATCTGGCAATACTGTAACTGGTAAAGGAGTGTCTAAAGAGAACATCTGTCCCTTGGTAGCTTCGAACTTGAAACATGCCTACTACCACTAGAATCGCAGCAATCCCATAGGCAAGACTAAAAGAATCTGCTTCCATTGGCGAGGTCATGCGTGTAACGATCAATGTAAATAGTACAGATGATCCAGCAAATGCCAAGTTCCCTAATAGATTCCAAAAATACACCTTCTCCGTTGAAACAAGTTGTTTATTCTTCATGCTCTTTACCTGTAATGCAATTTTCTGAGACAATTGTCGAATTTGAACGGATTGTTTTGAGGTAATCCGAGTCAAGGAGAAGTTTAAATAGACAAGTAAACAGAAGCCTAAGAAAAAGATTAGATTGCTTGGAACTTGAATTCCTAACATCTTTGACAATTGTCCAATCAAATTAGGAAACCAAATGACTGGCAACGATAGCAAACAAAGAATAAGCCAAGAAATGACATTTCTCATTTCAACGACTTTCTTTGCGACTAGGCGTAGAATATAAACGATAAAAATAATTACAATAAGGGTTAACCAAATATTTAGCATGTTATTTCTTATATCCTCCACCAATTCTAGCCAATAGCATTGCCATTGTCACTTTGATCATATAGTAAACAGACTTACTGAATGTAATCGATGATTCTCCATGTTCTCGCTCGTTCATCAAGACCGGTACTTCTGCAACGGAATAGCCTGAGGTTAAGAGGGACACAATCGTCTCTGGTTCTGGATAATCACTTGGATATTGTTTAGCAAATTCTTCAATCACTTTTCGATCAGCCACCCGCAAACCAGATGTAGGATCTGTTACCTTTTGACCGGTTAAAATCTTAATTAATTTTTCAAAAAATGAAATTCCAATCCGTCGCGCGAAGGAGGATTGGAAACCTTGATTTTCAATGAAACGAGAGCCAATCACCATGTTCACATTCTTCTCTTGAAGGACTTGAAGCATCTTTCTGATAAATTCAGGATTATGCTGACCATCTCCATCCACTTGAACAGCATATTGGTAGCCATTTTTAACTGCATATTGATAACCAGTCTGGACAGCACCACCAATTCCTAAATTAATCGGTAAATCGATAACGTTAAAGTTGTTATTGCGACAAATTTCAAGTGTTTGATCTGTAGAACAATCATTGATAATGACATAATCAAATTCAGGTGTATGTTCTTCAATCATCTTGATTGTTTTTCAATATTTCCACTCTCATTATAAGCCGGAATAATGATCAATAATTCTGAATTTCTCAATCCTATTGTTTTCCCTTCTAAGCATATCACTTCATTATACAATAATCAGTGCATATTTTCTACTTTATACTGTCCCCTCCCCCTTTTCATGGTATAATAGAGTGAATCGATTTCGGAAGGACACCTTATGTTAAAGCTGGGAATTATTGGTACGAGTTGGATTTCACATGAATTTATTACAGCTGCTCATCAGACAGGCCACTATCACTTGCAGGCTGTGTGTTCGAGAAAGATGAAGACAGCTCAAGAGTTTTGTGAGCCTTATGGGGCGATCTCTTGCTACACGGATGTCATCCACTTCTTAGACAGTGAGCTGGATGTGGTCTACATTGCTAGCCCCAATTCTCTTCATTTCGCTCAGGCCAAGCTTGCTATTCTGGCCAAGAAGCATGTCATCATTGAAAAACCGGCTGTGACCAAGCCTTCTGAATGGAAGGAACTGGTCAAGCTCGCTAAGGAGCACCAGGTCTATCTCTTTGAAGCTGCCAGAAATTACCAAGAAGCAGCCTTTCAAGTAGTTAAAGACTTCCTCTCTAATCAGGAAATACTGGGCGCCAACTTCACCTTTGCCAAATATTCTTCTAAATTGCCGGCCCTTCTTGCGGGTGAGATGCCCAATATTTTCTCAGATGTCTATGCAGGGGGAGCTTTGATGGATCTGGGAGTCTACTGCCTCTACCTGGCCATTGGCTTCTTTGGAGAACCGATCTCCAGTCACTACACCGCTCAGCAATTACCCAATTCGGTTGATCTCTATGGTCAAGGTGTCTTGATTTATCCAGATTTTCAGGTTGCCATTCAGGCGGGGAAAAAAATATCACCAGCCATCTACCTGTTGAAATCTACACCAAGACTGGAACACTAACTCTCAATGCTGTAGCAGCCATCAACCAGGCCCGCTTCGTCAGCCATTCTGGAGAGGTCATCGACCTTCCGATCCAGCCCCTGCCCACACCAAATGCAAGAAGAGGCGGAAGCCTTTGCCCTTGCCATCGCTCATCAAAAAGCCAGCTGCTTATCTTGAATGGTTACAAACAGCTGAGCAGGTCCATGAAACCCTCTACCAGATGCGTCAAAGCGCTGGAATACAATTTAAGGATGAAAAAGAATGAAAGAAACAAATTTCCACAAAGCTGGAAAGACCAGTTAGAAACACTCGGATTTGATACATTCACTGAAATTCAGGAACAGATCTTCTCCCCTATCTATGAAGGAGAAAATGTCCTCGGGATCAGTCCTACTGGTACTGGGTAAAACACTCGCCTACCTCTTTCCGAGCTTGCTCAAACTCAAACCGAAGAAGGCCCAACAACTCTTGATTTTAGCTCCTAACACAGAGTTAGCAGGACAGATTTTTGATGTCACCAAACAATGGGCAGAGCCTCTCGGTCTCCAGACCCAACTCTTCCTTTCAGGATCTAGTCAAAAACGACAGATTGAACGCCTCAAAAAAGGACCCGAAATCCTGGTTGGGACGCCTGGTCGGATCTTTGAACTGATCAAGCTGAAAAAGATCAAAATGATGAATGTAGAAACCATCATTTTAGATGAATTCGACCAATTACTGAACGATTCTCAGTACCACTTCGTCGACAAGATCAGCCACTATGCTCCCCGTGACCACCAATATATCTACATGAGCGCCACAGCCAAGGTCGATCCAGACCAACTAGAAGAAAATACTCTTCGCGTTACGGTTGATGGAGTTTCTTTGGACAATATCCAACATTTTTATATGCAAGTGGATAAGCGGGACAAGGTCGAATTTCTCCGCAAACTCGCCTACGTCGAAGATTTTCGTGGTCTGGCTTTTTTCAACAGCCTATCTGATCTGGGTAGTGCTGAAGAAAAACTACAATACCGTGGGGTCGAAGCCGTATCGCTCGCCAGCGATGTCAATGTCAAATACCGCAAGGTCATTTTGGAGCGCTTCAAAGACCATCAGCTAACCCTCTTGCTGTCCACCGATTTGGTCGCTCGTGGAATCGATATTGAACATCTTGAGTGTGTGATTAACTACGATATTCCTCGTGATGTGGAGACCTATACCCACCGTGCCGGTCGAACAGGACGAATGGGGCGTGAGGGCTATGTAATCACCTTTATCACTCACCCAGAAGAACTCAAATCCTTAAAAAAATACGCTTCTGTCCGTGAACTGGTTTTAAAAAATTCAGAACTCTTTTTAAATGAATAAGAAAATCCTCTGCTAGTGAATGAACTGCAGAGGATTTTTACGTTAATTTCCATTGTAATAGATGCGATGGCTTTCAAGTTGATAATCCAACAATTCATCCACCGTTACAAAAGTATAGCCTTGTGATTTGAGGTAGTCAAGGACGGTCGGTAGAGCGTCAATCGTGGTTTGATGGATATCATGCATGAGGATAATCGAACCCGGTTTGACTTCTTTTTTCACTTCATTGAGAATGGCCGTCGTATTGTGTGTCTTCCAATCTAGGCTATCCACATCCCACATGATGAAAGATTGGTCGACACCGTATTGGATGGCACTATTGATGGCTCCATATGGAGGACGGGTAATCTTGGTCTGCACACCTGTCGCTTTTTGAATAGCTTCTTGGGTATCCAAGATCTCCTTTTTGGCATTATCCAAGCTCAATTTTGGCAATTGAGGGTGATCCCAGGTATGGTTCCCGATTTGATGACCTTCTTTGCGAACTTGCTTAGCAATATCCGGATTCGCACTGACATTTTTTCCAACCATAAAGAAGGTAGCTTTAGCATTGTATTTCTTTAAGATGGCCAGCGCCTGAGGGGTCGTCGTTGGATCTGGTCCATCATCAAAGGTCAAAGCAATCATCTTACGGTGGCGTTCTTCAATATAGGATTGGTAAGAAGCTAGATCATCAGGAAGCAAGCGCTCTGTATCAATCACGTCGTAGAATTTAGACAAAGGAACAGTGAAGGTATCATCTCCCTTAACCTTGGTTGGAAATGGAATGGTGAAATTTCCTTTTTCATATTGGAATTCCCATTGGCTCAAATCCAACTCTGAGAAGTGGGCAACCATTTGATCAATGCTTTCCTCGTCCAACTGACGAAAGGCTAGATTCCCTCGTAATTCCTCCAAAAAGATCTGCTTGGCTCCATCTGGATCCGCAAAAACTTGGCTCAGGGTCAGAGGATTGTTCTCATCATCCAAGTAAAAGAGGGGCAACTTCACCGTCTCATCTTTGATGAATTTCCCTTTTTTGTACTGGTATTCAGCCCGTTTGATTTGGATAGGGTGATAACCAACAAAAGGCGCTTCTGCTTCTTCACTATGGTAGAAGGTCAAATGCTTTGGTTCTTTGGTTTTTTCATCGGATCCTAGACGCTGAAGGTCTTTTTGGATCTTCTCTTTAATAATCTCAACAGGCTGTCCATCCTTAGTAGGATAATAAGCCGTCACATAAGAAGTTCCTAAAATCCCTTCCTGAACTTGAACATCTTTCCCTTTTTCAGAGCTTTTCTCAAGTTGGGTAACCTTAGCAAACTGATCCTGATAGGCTTTTTGTTCACGAACCCTTTGAATCTTTTGATAGCCGATATACAAAAGACTCAATAAAAGGAGATTTGTAATGATTAATAAAATAGTTTTCGTGTGTTTGAATCTCATAACTTTATTATAGCAAATTTCTCTCGAAAAAACATTCCTTTTTTGTAAATGGTTTCATAAAAAAGAGGGCGACTGTCGTAGCCGACAGCGGCCCTTATTGTTAATCCCTCTTATTTTTCGCGAATGACTTCTACTTTATACCCATCCGGATCTACAACGAAATAATAATTCGGTTGCGTTCCTGGAAGACCTTTTGGTTCCGTCACTTCATAGCCTTTAGCCTTGTGTTCCGCATTCAAACCTTCTAGATCAGGAGTACTCAAGGCGACGTGAGCATAGCCATCTCCGATCACATATGGACCATGATCATAATTGTAAGTCAATTCCAACTCATAGTCATCTCCAGGCAAGGCCAAATAAACAATCGTAAACTTATAGTCTGGGAAATCTTTCCGACGTTTTTCTTCAAAACCAAAAGCATCTTGGTAAAAAGCGATTGATTTTTCTAAGTTTTCCACACGAAGGCAAGTGTGCAACATTTTTGAACTCATAGGTTTTCCTCTTTTCTATCTTTTAAAGATTATGAACGATTTTTTTTACGACTTTCCGTCTTAATGGATAATTTCACTTCAAAGATAGTCCCTTTTGGTTTATTATCTTTGACTTGAATAGTCCCTTTAAAGGCTTCTACGATCTGCTTAGCGAGGGATAATCCCAAGCCAAATCCACCTTTTTGACGGGTTCTGGCCTTGTCGACCCGGTAAAAACGATCAAAGATCCGTTTCTTATCCTCATCTCGAATCCCTGGACCATTATCCAGCACTCTCAAAAGAAGATTTTTATCCTTCAATTGAACTTCAAACTGGATCTCACCATCTTCATCGGTATATTTCAAGGCATTGTCATAAAGAATGGTCATCAATTGCTTGAGGAGCGTTCTATCAGAACAAATGACTTTGTCCACCTGATTGTCTCCTCGGAAGATTTTGCCATTTTCTTCCGCAATGATCTCAAAATTCGAGAAGGTCTGATCGAAAAAGCTTGGTTCGATATCTTCCATCTCCGGCTTCAAGCCATCATCCCTTCGGGCGATGTTAAGAAGATTGGTAGTCAAGAGCTTCATATTTCGAACTTCATCCAAGCTGGATGCAATATTCTCACTCGATTCCATAATGGTCGCTTCAGGCTTTCTAAAAAGCGTTTCGAGGCGATTTTGCAGAACTGCTAAAGGCGTCCTCAACTCATGGGAAGCATTTTCCACGAAAGCCTTTTGCTTTTGCATACTCTCAAGAAGGGGCTTGACGCTGAGACGTGCTAAGAAGAGACTAGCGAATAAAGAGATTCCCCAGAAGCAGATCATGATGAGGGCGATTTGGCTTTCGTGCTCTTCACTGGTCTGCTCTAGCTGACTGATATTGGTCATGACAACCGCATACTTGATATCACTATCACTTTCATCATCAGATAAACTCAACTCTGCCATATAGGCCCGGTAACTTTCTTTTTTCCCATAGCTATTTGTAATTTGAAGCTGGGAAACCTTGTTGAGGAGCTTTCGACCAAACGTCACCGTTTTGAAGTTTAAAAACCCATTACCGGTTGTCAAGTTTTCATATTTTTTATTGAGCAAAACAACAGTGGTATTGGATGTGACATCCCCTTTAGGTTCTGATTTATCATGATCTGGGATCATCATCTCATGATCATTATCATCTCCTTTGGTATTTGACTGTCGCTGGTCTCGATAAGCAATCGCTACAAGTGAGTAGGGATCCTGACTGAGAGTCTTGAGGTTTTCATCGACCGTTGTATAGAGACTCGAGCGCATGACCTGGATGATTATCAGGGTCATGGCTGAGAATATCAAAGTAAAGAGCCCAAAATATCGGATGAAGTAGGAAAAATCATCTTCCCCGACGGTTTTCTTAATTCTGGTTAGCATCTTTTAAGATATACCCCACACTGCGTAATGTTTGCAAGTTCTCAACAAAATCTGTTCCTTTTAATTTCTTACGGATTTTTGAAACATAGACTTCAACCACTGAGATGGTTGTGTCACTATCAAAGCCCCAAAGGCGATCGAAAATCTGTGTTTTTGGAAGGATGACATTTGGTTTTGAAGGAAGTAGACCAAGAGATCAAATTCCTTCCCCAGAAGTTCCACTTCTTTCCCATCCACATAAGTCGAATTGGTAGATAAATTGACCTTCAAATTGCCATAATTAAGGGTGTTTTCATTGACCTTTCCTGAGCGCTTCAAAAGGGCTTGAATCCGCATCTTAAGCTCTTCTAGGTAGAAAGGCTTGGTGAGGTAATCGTCTGCCCCTAGCTCAAAGCCGTGTCCCTTGTCATCCAGACTTTCTTTGGCTGTCATGATCAAAACAGGGGTTGTCACGCCTTTTTCACGCAATTCTTTCAAGACATGGAAACCGTCTTTTTCAGGAAGCATGAGGTCCAGCAAAATCAAATCATAGATCCCGCTTTCTGCTTCGTAGAGACCTTCTTCTCCGTCAAAGACCTGCATGACATCCGCAAAATCATCTAAAAAATCAAATACTGAATTTGATAAACCAAGGTCATCTTCGACCAATAGAATTTTAATCATTGTCGTATCCTCTTCTCTTTCGTGAGCGAGTCTTTCTAATCTATTCTTAACCATTATAACACGACTTGCCTTCATTTCCTATAGTTTAGAACCTGGTTTTATGATCAAATTCAGCCTGCCTGAGGAAGGCTAATTCTATGAGTTTGTCGTGTTTTCTTTGTTACTTTGACTGTCACTCGTCTTGTTTTTATTTTTTGAATTCTTCTTATTGGACTTTTTAGAGGACCCCTGGTTCCCTTCTTGTCCGCCAGATTGGTTCATGCCATTATCTGGACCATTCCCTTGTGGGCCACCATTGCCTTCTTGTGGCATTTGACCCGGACCGCCACCTTGCGGGCCGCCTTGTCCTTGGCCACCACCTTGTGGACCACCGCCTTGAGGGCCGCCATCCTGTGGGCCGCCATTTTGCTGGTTTCCTTGTGAAGCATGGCCATTTTGACTATTTTGTTGCTGATTGGATCCTTGGTTTTGACCCGTTTGGACCGGTTGAGAAAATTGTTGGTTATTGGAAGATTGAGAGGCGATGACACCGACACCAAGCCACTTCCAGCACCGACCAACAATCCACCAACTGCTGCCATGCCAATCCACCACTTAGGGCTTCGTTTGAGGACAACCATTTTTTCTTTTGATTCTTGCGTTTCGACAACTTGTTTTGTTTCTTTTTGATTCATCTTTTTACCTTTTATCTTTTTGTACAAGTACTTGTCTTTTAAAATTTAAAGGGAGCTCGATCCTTTAGTAAGGCGATTATACTTCAGGAGTCTTAAGCCTGACTAAATTTTTACTTAAAAAAACTTAAAACAAGCGTGGCTATTGACAGGTTGAGCTCCTTATTGTAGAATAGTTACCATAAAATAAATCAGAGGTTAACTGTTATGAAGAAAATCTTTCCCTTAGTTCTCATCTCCATTGGAGTGGCCATGATCTCCGTCCTATCTCAATTCACCATTCCCTTTGGACCAATTCCTTTGACCCTACAGACACTCATGATCGGGATCATCGGGACCATCTATAAACCCAGCCATGCCTTTGTCACAGTCTGTCTCTACCTACTTTTAGGCTTCTTAGGTTTTCCAGTATTTGCCGGAGGTGCTAGTGGTGCTTCGCATTTCCTTGGTCCTACTGCTGGTTTCCTCCTCTTCTTCCCATTCCGAGCATGGATCACGTCTCTATTTACCAATGCTAAATCCAGCATTTTCACTATCTTTTTGGCCAATCTCCTCAGTAGTGCTCTCCTCTTTGTGTCAGGAGCTATCGGCTTTATGCTGGTCACGCATACCGATCTCCAAAAAGCATTTACTTTGGTCGTTGCTCCCTTTATCCTTGCCGACCTCATCAAACTGGTCATCATCACGATCACCAGCAAGGCGATTTTTGCCAGCCTCAAACACCACTGGTATTTCAAATAAGATACAAAGGGCTTAGAGGATATATTAAAAAAATCAACATCTGAACGCAGATGTTGATTTTTGTTATAGGGATACATTTATAAATCTCTTCAATTGAACTCCTTTTATAGAGAACTCTGTTTTAATGATGAAAAACATAGATCCTCCTTCCTTTATTTTTCCTTATAAAGAACTCTCAAGATCAGTAACTGTGTTAGCAAAATCCAGATGATCAGAATAGTGAAGTCAAAAAATGAGACGGGACCATGACTATAGACACAAGCTCGTAGGAGGTTGACAGAAGGGACAAATGGAAGAACATGATAGAGATGATTTATCCAATCTGGAAGACGACTTGCTGGGTACATGATTGGAGAAAACATCAAACCAATCATAAGAATTAACTGAGACATTAACGTTACAATATTGGGGGAAAAAGTATAAGCAATGGCGAATCCAAGACTGATCATTGTAAGACAGATCAGAAATAGGATAAAAACAGCCAGAACAGATACATTTAGGCGGACAGAAAAACGAAAATAGCCCAGTATAACAGAAATGAACACTCCAGGTAAAATAGCAATCATCCACATCCAAAGATCTGCTAAGGAAATCAGAATTCGTGGTATTGGAAGGGCTCGTACGTAGTCTACATGTCCTTCTGACTTCGCATTTGCTATAACAGGGGATGAGATCGTACAGCCAATAGAAATAACTCCTATCAGAACTGAACCAGAAGAGAGATAGTAGGCAGCTGTCGTATCAATCTCACCGATCACTAGTGGATAACCAAAAAGAAGTGAAATGGATAACAGAACCTGAGCTAGCGTAAAGAGTAGAAATAGATCTTTTTGACGAAGATAGTTCCAACGAAGTAAGTAAAAAAATTGAGTCATATCAGTTTGTCAACTCCTCTCTATAAAGATCTGAAATGGATACGTTTTTCTGAGTAAGTGACAGATTAAAAATATTCTTTCTATCCAATTCCTGTGTTAGTTTTGGTAGCAGTCTTGTTAATTCCTCCTCTTCTATTTCAATCTGGCAAATCGAACCATTGATGATGCTATAATCTTGAAATAGAGCTAAGCTATCTTCATTCCTAAACTCAAAAGATATTTGATACTGTTTTTGATAGGTTATTTGCTGAACTGGTCCTGATTTGATTAACTTCCCATGGTTAAATAAGGCATAGTTGTCAGCATATTTTTCAACTTCCAACAAGTTATGTGTCACAATAATAATGGTATGACCTTTATGCGCTAGCTTCTGTAATAATTGCCACTGTTTTTCACGACGTATTGGATCGACATCGTTCGTCGGCTCATCAAGAAGAATAATGGTCGGAGATCCGATTAAAGCCATTGCAAAAGAAGTTAGACGCTTTAAACCGCCTGAGAGATCCTTTCCTTGTTTTGCCCGATAGTCCTCAATTTCCAACTCGGTTAAGAGCTGATTCATTTCTTTTTGTAAATCTATGGTGTTTAACCCTCTCATTCTTCCAAGCATTTCTAAGTTTTGTTCCACCGTTAATTTTTCAAGTGGTGCATACTGTTGAGACATATAGCTCATCATTGAGCGAGCTTGTTTACGATTCTGTACAAAAGAAATATCTCCATAGCATACATCTCCTTTATCAGGTTTGGTAAAACCAATCATTTGATTTAAGAGGGTGGACTTACCAGCACCATTGTGTCCTAAAAAGGCTGTAATTTTAGCAGCTTCTATTTCTAAGGAAATATGGTTATTAGCAAAATGTTGCTTATCGAATGATTTTGTCAAATCACTAATAGTCAGTGTCGCGAATGTCTTCATCTCATCACTCAAAACTGAGAAGATTTTCCCAGCTTCCTTCATTTGATAAGATTATTGTATAATAAACATATGACTTTCCATGGTTTACGTCATGATTTACCATTTTAGTGTCATAATTAGCCAACTCAATTTGATAAGGGGGACTTATGTTAAACGTCGTTATTTGTGATGACTCAACTAGAGATGCTAGTCAGTTAGAACAGTATTTACTTTCTTACGACAAGGTTCCTGTAGAAACAAAACTATATACAAATCCACAAAAAATGCTAGAACAGTTAACAAGGGATACACATTGTGTTTTTTTGGATATTGATATGCCACAAATTACTGGAATTGACCTTGCACGTGAAATTCGTCAGTTCAATCCTTTTATCCCCATTATTTTTGTGACCAGCTATCGTGATTACATGGAACAAGTATTTGAAGTACAGACTTTTGATTACTTAGTAAAACCCATTGAACCCCAAAGGTTAAATAAGGTATTAGATAGGATCTTGCGTTATTTAGATTTAGGACAAACCATCTTTAACTTCTCATTTGGAAAACAAAGTTACTCTATTCCTTTAAGTGACATTACCTATTTTGAGAAAGATAAGCGTTCCGTTTTTATTTACACACTAGCAGATACCTATAAGTCCTTACTGAAAACTCAAGAAATTTTAGATAAACTACCTGATTATTTTATTCAAATTCATGCTTCTTATATTGTAAATCCCAAATATATCAAAGATTTTGATGCGAAAACAGTAACTATTTTGCTCAATGGAACCGAGGAGCATTCACTTCCAATTAGTCGTAAGTTCCAGTCTTCTTTTAAAGAAAAATACTATAACTATCTCAGTGAAAGGAATTTCTAATGCTAATAGGATTTCGGATTATTAGTATCTTGTTTGACTTATTTCTGGCAAGTGTTTTATTTTATAGGCCAATATCCAAAAGTAAACATTCAAAAGAGATACTTCTAGTCCTTTGTTGTTGCTTTCTTTTTCATGTGGCTCTTGTGTTTCTATTTTTAGAAAGTCGCGTTTTTTTAGTTAGCAATCTCTTCCTGAGTATTGTAGAATCCTCTCTTGTAGGACTCTATTTTGGCTACTCCTTTCGTGATTCTTCCTTTTGGATATTCTTACAAACAAGCCTGACATTATTAGCCGGAGCTGTCCTCAATCAAGCTATCCAACTATTTCTTCCACTGTCAAAAGTATCGAAAAATTTAGAACTGATTAGTGGTTACCTTGCCATCAGTTTTCTTTTTTCAACTGTGATCACTCTTGTTCTTCGACAGCTATTTCGAACACATCAAAAGTTAAGCATGGCAACATCTAGAAGAAATTGGCTTTATCAATTTATCGTGCCGATTTTATCGATTATTTTTGCCTTTACTGTATCTGCTATTCAAGGGCAAGTATTTGGACCAGATTATCTTTCTGTCATTTCACTCTTGTCTCTTATTGTATTGTCGTTTTCCTCGCTGTATTTTACCTTACATCTTTCTCAACAACAGCACGCTTATTATCAAAATAAATTAGATAAAGAACAACTTCAATTCCAATTAAGAGAAACACAACAGTCTCAAGAAGAATACCAACGATTGCAAAGTCTTCGGCATGATTTAAAAAATAAACATTTAACCCTGTTGGCACTTCTAGAAGAAAATCCTGATGATGCTAGAGAGTACCTTCAATCGTTAACCGATAGTATTTCAGGAAAACAAACCTTTTACTCCAAAAATCCAACGGTTAATTATTTACTGAATCAAAAACTGCACGATGTGGAAGATGAAATTGCATTAGAAATTAACTGCTTTATCCCACAAGAACTATCAATTCAGCCAGATGTGCTAGCTGTTATTTTAGGAAATTGTTTGGATAATAGTATTTCAGCCTGTCTTCGATTGACTGATAAATCAGAGAGAACATTGTCTCTGAATATACGTTATTTTCAACAAAATCTATTTATTTCGATCAACAATACCTTTAATGAACAGGAACAAGAGACTCGTAAAACACGTCAAAGAGATGGTTGGGGCTTGCGAAACGTTGATGCCCTAGTACAAGAATACCAAGGAACTATCAAGCGATTCAAAGAAAATGGCCACTATCGAACGGAGATTCTCTTACCAAGTCCAATAAACTAATGATCCTTCTCCTTTGAGGTCTTATTCAGGTCATTTATAAAAAAGAGGCTGGGACAAAATCTGTCCAGCCTTTGATGTTAGATAGAAATAACAGTTTGACACATTGGTTGATTGCTCATAGCACTGCTTTGAGGTGACGCAAACATTATTTCCTTTATCTGCAACCTCCAACACTCTCCCAGACTGTTGTATCTATGCGGGGGTGGAAAAATTGAAAAGAGAGGACTTCTTTCCCACTCCATTAGGATGTAGTTAAACTATCATTAACCAACCCTAAATGATGCCCCAAAAAAATTAAAAATAATATATTTTTTTAGTCTCAATCAAATATACACTGAAACTTTCCGTCGTGAGAAAAGTGCCTGAAACACAATTGTTTCAGGCACTCGGGAGTTTTTGAGAGTAAAACAGTTCGGGGAACTGTTTTAGCCTGAGCCCAAAAAAATTGAAAAAGTGAAGGGGCTCAAAACTAAGTCATGGAACTTCAAAGAAGTTCGCTGACGTCCGTGCTCACCTAAGGAAAGTTTCAAAGATGACGTTGTTCATATTTCTAAGATGCTACAGAATGAATTCTGTAGCATCTTTTTTTCAATCTATTTTGTCGCAAGGATAGCGACTTTCTACTGTCGCTTTCTCCCGCTCGATAAGATCAATACGAGTCGCAATTTCTTTAATTCCCATCTTGATATTACGGCTGATCGCCATATCATCCAATTGAGGCTCAAAGAAGGCCTTGTATTCATTCAACCGTTCACGGGTCTTGAAACAGTTAGCTGGGTAGATGACAAACTTATCAAAGCTCATATCACCACCGAGGGCTTTCTTGATCCAATCCCAGTTTTCACGTGCCCAAGTCCAGGTTCTACCTTGGGTAAAGTCATCATGCAAGAAGTTGTAATACCAGCTCATAGCCAAGTCCTGAGGTTTCACCACATCCTTGTTCTTCCACTCCTTCAATAGAGCTTCCAAAGTTTCCTTATCCTTGGTATAAGAAAGTGCAGCCGCCAACTGGCGTTTAAAGTTTCCATCAACTGTCTTAACATAAGTATCCAGGTATTGTTGGCTAAGCTCCTTGGTTTCCTGGTGCTTGATTTGGTTGACCAAGATTTGCAAGCGGATGGCCGCTGGAAGTTTTTCCAAATCATCTGCATGCGCTTCAAAGATAGCGCTCGCTTGAGCTTTTTGCAGCTTCATCATTGGCCTTGATCATATTAGCAATCATTAGTTGACGAACTTTTTCGTCTTCTTCTGTTTCACCAGGCTTAGCTTCTAGACCCAAGCGTTCAAAGTTGTAACGGTTCAGGCGTTTCAACAACTCATGGAAGGCCGCTTCTGTTTCAGTTCCTTCATCCACAAAGAGACTGATTCCAGCTAAGACGCTCGAAACAGCTGAAACAACCAAGTAGGAACTTTCTTCTGTCAAGTGTTCAATCACTGGCAAGAGGCTTGCATAAGAAATTTGACCACTTTCAGCTAAAAGACGACGTTCTTGAACCACTTGTAATTTTGAAGTGCTATCCAAGCTAGTAAGGTCAGCAAGAATGTCTTCCAACAATTCCCCACGGTAGTCACTGATATAATGAGCCGTATTTTCTGTATTGAAGCGAAGAGCTCCGGTATTAGCTGCTTTCAAGGCACTATAGTTTGGAATTTCTAAGACTTCTGTTTCCAAAGTATCTGGAATACCTGTCCAGTTGCTATTCAATGGAACAACCCACTTGCGGCCTTTTTCTTCTCTTTCTCCGATAAAGAACTGCTCTTGACGGATGATCAAGGTATCGTTTTCCACAGAAGCTGAAACAACAGGGTATCCTGGTTGCTCCAACCAAGAATCCATAAAGGCTGCGACATCACGGCCTGAAGCTTGCCCAAGAGCATCCCAAAGGTCACGACCGATAGTATTGCTGTATTGGTGTTTTTCAAAGTAGATCTTCAACCCTTTACGGAAGGCGTCATCGCCTAACCAACGGCGAAGCATGTGCATGAGACGGCTACCCTTAGCGTAAACGATTGCTGGGTCAAAGAGAGTGTTGATCTCGTCTGGGTGTTTGACTTCCACATGGACGGATTGAACGCCATCTGTAGCATCGCGTTTCAAGGCAGCAGGCACTCCAGTTGTTTGGAAGTCTTCAAAGATATTCCAGCTTGGTTCAATGGCATCCAAGCTGACATATTCCATCATATTGGCAAAGCTTTCATTCAACCAGAGATCATCCCACCATTTCATGGTCACGAGGTTTCCGAACCATTGGTGAGCCAATTCGTGAGCCACCACCAAGGCTACTGTTTGACGGCTTTGGGCCGTAGAGTTTTCATCTACTAGAAGGTAGACTTCACGGTAGGTTACCAAGCCCCAGTTTTCCATCGCTCCTGAAGAGAAGTCTGGAAGGGCGATATGAAGGGATTGAGGGATTGGATACTTGACGCCATAGTAGTCTTCATAAAAATCAATAGCACGAACGGCAATATTCAATGAGAAGTCCAAATTTTCTAATGGGTGAGCTTGGTAGAGTAGACACCGACTAGGGTTCCATTCTTGGTCTTAGCTGTCACTCCTTGAAGGTCTCCAGCCGCAAAAGCCAAGAGATAAGAAGACATACGTGGAGTCGTATCAAACTTCCAAATACCTGTTTCTTTGCGGTTTTCCACATCAATTTCAGGCATATTTGAGAGGGCAATTTCACCTTCTTCTTGGTCAAATTTCAAAGAAAGATCAAATGTTGCTTTGGCTTCTGGCTCATCCACACTTGGGAAGGCTTCACGCGCAAAATGGCTCTCAAACTGAGTAGAGATTACTTCCTTCTTCACACCATCTACTGTGTAGTAAGAAGGATAAATTCCTGTCATATTGTCTGTGATCTTACCAGAATAGGTCAAGGTAATCGTTACTTGACCTGTGCCTTCCAATTCAACATAAACCGCTTCATTAGCATCATCAACCGTAAATGGGCGGGCTTGACCTGCTACTTCTACTGTTTCGATGGTCAAATCCTTTTGGTGAAGCGAGATCTTGTCCGCCTTGGCTTGACCCGTGATCACCACACGACCGCTAAAGGTCTTGGTTTTACGACTTAAATCCAAAAACACTTCGTAATGTTCTGGAACGAATGTTTCTACAAAATGTGCAACTGCTTGCATAATTTCCTCCTTTAAATGTTTTACGCTTTTCCAATGAAAAGCCCTAATAAAACTATTTTATCACAAAGTTAAGATAAAAGAAAAGACAAGCATGACAATGCCTGTCTGTGATCGAAAAGACTCCATGATCTTACATTTCGATAATTTTACCTGTTTCGAAGTAAACCACCCACTCACAGATATTTTTTGCATAATCTCCGATACGTTCCAAGAAGTTGATCACTTGGAAATAATCCCGTCCGGTCACGATGGACTCAGGATTTTTCCGAATTTCTTCTGTTGCTAATTCTTGGATACTATCGAAGTAATGGTTGATGACTTCGTCTCGTGTCGCAACTTCATAGGCCAAATCCACATCGCCTTTGAGGTAAACATCTAGTGTCGCTTCGACAAAATCTTTGACTTCACGGCCCATCTTGCTGATCTCTTCCTCAACAGATTGGATGCGGACTTCCCCTTTCATGCGAATCGTTGCCTTGGCAATTGATACTGCGTGGTCACCCATCCGCTCTAAGTCAGAGACCGCTTTTAAGACAGTCATCACGATACGAAGGTCTTGTGAAACGGGCTGTTGAAGGGCAATAATCTCAAAGGATTTACGCTCTAATTTCACTTCGTAGTCGTTGATCTCCGCATCATCTTCGATAACTTGGCGGGCCAATTCACGGTCATGGGTCACGAAAGCGCGGACCGTACGGTTGATCTGACTCAACACCTCATTTCCCATTGCATAAAACTGGTTATGCAACTTCTCTAAATCTTCTTCAAATTGAACTCGTAACATTTTATTTTCTTCCTATCCAAATTTACCAGAGACATAGTCTTCTGTTTCTTTCTTAGCTGGGTTCAAGAACATTTCATTGGTGTCATTGTACTCAATCAAATCGCCATCCAAGAAAAAGGCTGTTTTATCAGAAATCCGACTCGCTTGCTGCATGGAGCGTGTCACCAAGAGCATGGTGTAGCGGTCTTTTAGTCCATATAAGGTTTCTTCAATCTTACCAGCTGAAATCGGGTCCAGCGCTGAAGTTGGTTCATCCAAAAGAATAATCTTTGGACTAGTCGCAAGAACCCGCGCCACACAGACCCGCTGCTGCTGACCACCGGAAAGTCCGATAGCTGAATCATGCAGGCGATCCTTGACTTCATCCCAGATGGAAGCGCGTTTCAAAGAGGTTTCAACTGCTTCATCCAAGACAGCCTTGTCCTTGACACCATTAATCATCAAGCCATAAGTCACATTATCATAAATGGACATTGGAAAGGGATTGGGCTGTTGGAAGACCATTCCGATTTCCTTACGCAATTCGACCGTATCGGTCCGTGGTCCGTAGATATTGTGACCGTTGTAGAGGACGGTCCCTGTGGTGGTGACCTCATGATTAAGGTCCCCCATGCGGTTAATGGCTTTTAAAAGGGTAGATTTCCCTGATCCTGAAGGACCAATCAAGGCTGTGATCTCCTTAGGAGCAAAGTCCAAAGAGACACTATTCAAAGCCTTCTTTTTATTGTAATAAACCGACAAGTCCTTGACTTGTAAAATTGGTTCTGTCATTCTATTTTCCTTTTTGTTGTCATTTTACTTTATCCAAAGTGACCCGATACATAATCGTTGGTCGATTGCAATTTTGCATTTTGGAAAATATTCGAAGTCTTATCGTACTCGATGAGGTTTCCCAGATAAAAGAAACCGGTATAATCACTAGCACGGGCTGCTGTTGCATGCTGTGGGTCACAATGACAATGGTGTAATCCTTCTTCAACTCAAGCATGGTTTCTTCTAATTGCGCTGTCGCGATCGGATCAAGCGCTGAGGCTGGCTCGTCCATAAGCAAGATATCTGGCTTCACAGAGATGGCCCGTGCGATACAAAGTCGTTGCTGTTGACCGCCTGAAAGTGTCAGGGCTGATTTGTGAAGATCATCCTTTACCTGATCCCATAGAGCTGCCTGTTTCAAAGAAGTTTCGACCAATTCGTCCAAGACTTTCTTGTCTTTCACACCAGCACGTTCATGCGGGAAGGTGATATTTTTGTAAATCGATTTGGCAAAAGGATTGGGCCGTTGGAAAACCATCCCGATGTGCTTGCGCATTTCATAGACATTGATATCTGGACGGTTGACATCGATTCCTTCATACCAAATTTCACCCGTAACACGCGCAATATCGATGGTATCATTCATCCGGTTCAAACTACGAAGATAGGTTGATTTCCCAGATCCTGAAGGACCGATCAAGGCTGTAATCTTATTCTTTTCAAACTGCATGTCGACGCCTTTAATGGACTCGTTAGTTCCATAATAGACATGCAAATCTTTAGTCGATAGGACCACTTTTTCTTCAGGAAAAGTAATGATGTGTCTCTCATCCCAATTGTATTTTGACATTTCTTCTCCTTTAAGCAGATGTTAGTTTTTTATGGAGGTAACTTCCGAGTTTGCGGGCTCCAAAGTTAAAGATCAAGATAAAGATCAAAAGAACAGCGGCAGAACCAGCTGAGACTTCGATCGAGTCTGGAATGGTTCCTTCACTGTTGACCTTCCAGATATGGACGGCCAAGGTTTCAGCCTGACGGAAGATCGAAATCGGACTCGTCACACTAAAGATGTTCCAGTTAGACCAATCAAGAGCTGGAGCCGATTGACCTGCTGTATAGATCAAGGCAGCGGCTCCCCGAAGATCCGTCCTGATGCCAATACGACCCCAGTAATAATGCTTGGAAGAGCCTCCGGTACCACGACATGAATCACGGTTTCCCAACGAGATAAGCCCAGTGCTAAACCTGCTTCGCGCTGCGTATGATGGACGTGCTGCAAGCTATCTTCGATATTGCGGGTCATCTGGGGCAGATTAAAGACGGTCAAGGCCAAAGCCCCTGAAATGATCGAAAATCCATATTTGAACTGGACAACAAAGACCAAGTAACCAAAGAGACCTACAACGACAGATGGCAAGGAAGACAAGATCTCAATACAGGTACGAACCAAATTGGTCAAGCGCCCTTTTTTAGCGTACTCAGAAAGGTAAATCCCAGCCCCAAGAGAAAGTGGGAAGGAAATCACCAAGGTAATGACTAAGAGGAAAAAGGAATTATACAATTGAATTCCGATCCCTCCTCCTGCTTGATAAGAAGAGGATTTCCCAGTCAAGAAGTGCCAGGATACATGGGGCAAGCCACGGACCAAGATATACAGGATCAATGAGGCAAGAATCGCAACGATGATCCCTGAAATAGCATACAGTAATCCTGTTGCAATTTTATCCATTCGTTTAGCGTGCATAGTTCTTCTTACCTCTTTCTTTCGTAATCAGTTTAATCACACTGTTAAAGGCAAGACTCATGAGGAGCAATACCAAGGCGAGTGACCAAAGAACATTGTTATTGACCGTACCCATGACGGTATTTCCGATTCCCATGGTCAAAATAGAGGTGAGGGTGGAAGCTGGTGTCGTGAGTGAAGTTGGCACGACAGCAGAGTTTCCGACCACCATCTGGATGGCTAAAGCTTCCCCGAAGGCACGCGCCATACCAAAGACAACCGCTGTAAAGATTCCAGAGCGGGCTGCCTTGAGCGTGACATGCCAAATGGTTTGCCAGCGGGTCGCTCCCATGGCCATACTAGCTTCCCGGTAATGACGGGGTACAGCTCGGAGGCTATCGGTCGTCATAAAGGTAACAGTTGGTAGGATCATAACAAAGAGGACAAAGACCCCTGAGAGGATCCCAAAACCAGTCCCTCCAAAGAGACTACGCGTAAATGGTACGACCACTTGAAGACCAATGAATCCATAAACAACGGAAGGAATCCCCACCAAAAGCTCAATCGCTGGTTGCAAGAAACGAGCTCCTTTGGGGGAGACTTCTGTCATGAAAACAGCCGCACCAATGGCAAACGGCGTTGCCAAGAGGGCAGAAAGCAAGGTTACAATAAAGGAACCAAGAATCATGGGTAGTGCTCCAAATTCCTTTGCAGCAGGATTCCAAGAGCTCCCAAATAGAAAACTAAAGATATTGACTTTATTAACAAAGAAAGTCGATAAACCTTTTTGGGCCACAAAAATTAAAATCATGGCAACGACGACAACAATCAAACTCATACATAGAAAGGTAATGGTCTTCCCAAATTTTTCTAGGCGGGAGTTTTTTGATTTCGTCAGCATTTTTTTTGCTACTTCGTTCATTTTTTACCTAATTCTTTTATTTTTTTGTCACATTCCCTTTTAAATCACGGGTGACTTTCATATCATTGATGGGGATATAGCCCATCTTGCCAACAACTTTTTGCTGAACCTCATCCGTCATCATGTAGTCAATGAATTTTTTAGACAACTCATTGGGTTTTCCCTTGGTATACATATGTTCGTAAGACCAGATGGGCCAGTTATTGTTGACGACATTGGCTTTGGTTGGTTGATAACCATTGAGCTTCATGGTTTTGACACTGCTATCCAAGTAGGTAAAGGCTAGATAAGAGATGGCTCCTGGCGTTTGAGAAACGATGTTTTTCACCATTCCATTAGAGTCTTGCTCTTGGGCCTGCTTGGGTTGTTTGCCATCCATGATAATGGCATCAAAGACAGCACGGCTACCAGAACCTACGGCACGGTTCACAATCGTGATCTCAAGATCTGGACCACCCAACTGCTTCCAGTTGGTATATTCACCTGTAAAGATCTTTCGCAATTGCTCCGTTGTCAGATTGTCAATCGAGATATTTTTATTGGCAATGATGGCTGTCCCTGCTACGGCTACCTGATGATCGACCAGACTAGAGGCATCGATCCCAGACTTTTCCTCTGCAAACAGGTCACTATTTCCGATGTCCACAGCACCTGATTGAACTTGTGAAAGTCCTGTACCAGAACCTCCTCCTTGTACATTCACAATCTTACCAGGATGTTCTTCAATGTAGCGATCTACCACTCCTTCAACCAAGGGTTGCAAGGCAGTGGATCCAACAGCAGTGATGGATTCTCCGCGATTGATCCAAGAAGCACAAGCAGATAAACTTCCTGCTAATGCGATCGTCGCTAGTCCTAAGATCAGCTTTTTAGACTTTTTCAAATCATGTCTCCTTGATATTTCACTATTTCACTTATGATTTTGACAAGTTTTTTCAAAAAAAACTGTACTTCCACTATATCATAGAACGGGTTCTTTGCCCAGCATTTTACCTAAAACGAAGCCCCTTTGGATAGAAATTTTTCAGGGTTTGCCCGGTCACTTTGGCAAAGCCCAAACCATTGCCTTCTACAAGAACCTGGTACCATCCATTTGGATGCGTTTCCTTCAATTGAACTGTCTCTCCCGCCACATAATGAACAAAGTCCTCAGGCGTGATCGAAACGGTCTCTTTGACTTCACTCGGTTTCAGAGCTAGACCAAGGGCAAAACTAGGTTCAAATCGATTTTTCTTGAAGGTTCCTAGGTGCAAGCCATTTCGGGCAATTTTTACTTTTCGCAAATCAGGTAAACCAAGTGGAACCAAATACAGCTCGTCACCAAAGGTTTCAAGAACCCCTTCTAGAGTAATCTTCAAATGTTTCTTAGCAAATTCCTGCCACCATTTCTTTTGTTCAGCAGATAATTGGTCCTTTTTGGAAGGGATTTTAGCAGGCCGATTCTCTCCTAGATAACGAAACTTAGCGACAAATTGGCCCTCCCCCTTTAAAGCGATGAGGATACATACGCGCGGTTTCTGGATAGTCAATGCCTTCTGCCATACCATTGATCTTCTCGATCGTTTCCAGCTCCAGATCATAGTTTTCCAAAAGCCAGGATACAATTTCTTCATTTTCCTCTGGAGCCCAGGTACAGGTTGAATAAACCAAGGAACCACCTTGGACCAACATCTTGAGGGCATCCTCCAGAATTTCTCTTTGAAGAAGACTACACTCTCGAGGATATTCGACAGACCAATAGTCCATGGCATCTGGTTGCTTACGAAACATCCCCTCACCCGAACAAGGAGCATCTAATACAATCAGATCAAAAAAGCCTGAGAAAACTTTTGCCAGGCGATCGGCTGACTCATTGGTTACCAATACATTTTGGGCACCGAAACGTTCGACATTCTCTACAAGAATTTTCGAGCGCCCCTTGTGGATTTCATTGGAGACCAAGAGTCCCTGATTATCCAAATAAGACAAGAGCTGGGTGGTCTTGCCACCAGGAGCTGCCGCCAAATCTAAGACCTTCATCCCTGGCTTCGGCTGGGCAACTTGAGCCACCATCTGAGCTGCTGGTTCTTGCGAATAGACCAAGCCTGTTGCGTGCTCAATGGATTTTCCTGAGACCTTTCCATAATGGCCCCAAGGGGTATTGGGAATCGGATCATCAAATGCTTTTTGAGCTTCTTTCAAAGGATTAGTCCGAAAGGCCGATACTGCTTCTTGTTCAAAGGTCGCAAAAAAAGCAGCAGCATCCTCACCTAGAAGATGCTGGTATTTTTCTTTAAAACCATTGGGAAAATTCATTTAACTTCTCCCTTTCTTAAGATAGGTTTGAATTTCTGTTAACTTCACTTTTGGAACCATCATAATGGGTTCCACTGACTGGTAATTAGGTTTATCTCCATTTAGATTTAAAACGGTATAGCCCAACTGTTCGCCCATGATCGCTGCTGCGGCATAATCCCAGGGCCAGATGTAGCTAAAATAAGCTAGAATCCCACCTGAGAGAATTTTTGAAAAACTAATACCTGCACTTCCGTAAACCCGAATTCCAAGAGAATCCATGCCAAGATCGGCCATGCCCCAGTCATTTTTCTCAAGCATGCCGACATTTGAAGCAATCAAAAGGTTTTCCAGAGGTTGGTCCACAAAGGGCGTCAGTTCAACCTCATTGCGATAAACAGGGAATTCTCCACCCCCGTAAAAAAGGTGATCCCGCATCACATCGTAGATCAGGCCAAACTGACCAATTCCGTCTTCAAAATAGGCCACCATCACCGCAAAATCTTCCTTTTGGGTCACAAAATTATTGGTCCCATCAATAGGATCAATCACCCAAACGGATCCTTCTGAAATCGGTGAACGAAGGCCATTTTCCTCCGCAAAAATCCGATCTTCTGGATAGCAATGTGTGATTTTTTCAACCAAATCCTTTTGAACCTGTTGGTCCATCTGGGTAACTAAATCTGTCGGCCCAGTCTTTTTTGAGATCATCAAGTCATCATGGAGATGAAGACGCAAGTAGTCTCCAGCCTCTAAAACGATTTGTTTGGCAAACTCTAATTTATTCTTCAAGAGAAAACCATCCTTCCTCTTTTTGCTTTGCAGCCTGGGTCGCACGATAGAGAGAATAACCGCTCACTTCTTCGAACTCCCGTCCAAGACGCTTTTCTTCTCCAATACTAGGCACGACCTTCTTAAAAGCGCGGTAGGCTTCCATGTATTCTTTGGCCTCTACCTTACTTTCATAAGCTTCTTCAACTTTATTGAAAAAAGAAAGCACTGAAGCAAGCTCTTCAGTGCTCCACGATAAGTCCAGTGGGTAACTATAATTTTTTTGCATTCGACATACTTCTTAGTTTATTTCTGCTCTTAGAGTGGCAGAGCGTAACTCTTGTTTGCGATAACTCCGTGGCAAGAAGGCCCGAATTTCATCTTCGTTAAAGCCAATCTGCATACGTTTGTTATCTAAAATAATCGGTCTTCGCAAGAGACTAGGATTTTCCTCAATCAGATGGATCAAGGCTGAGATGGATAAATCTTCAACATCAACATCCAATTTTTGAAAAATTTTTGAACGAGTTGAAATAATGTCGTCTGTTCCGTTTTCGGTCAAGGCCAATATACTTGTCAACTCCTGTTTGCTCAAAGGACTTGTCATAATATTGTGTTCTTTAAATGGAACATCGTGCTTTTTTAACCAAGCCCGAGCTTTTCGACATGATGTACAACTCGGTGATAAAAATAATGTAATCATGTGGTTCACTTCTTTTTTTATATATAACTATCTGACTCTATTATACAAAAAAAATAGGTGCTTGAAAAGCGCTTTTTTGATTTCTAGACGATTTTTCTGAATTTCAGTGGAAAAAAGAAATCCCTTTCATTTTTCCCAAGAAGAGGCCCGAAAAAAGAGAGTGGGACAGAAATCGGTAATTCGTTAGAATTCGATTTCGTCGTCCCACCTCCGCACAGTTGAGTAGGGCTGTAAAAGCTGATGAAATCAGCGTAGTAGAGCCCACTCAACCACTGCGTCTTGCTCGACAATCTAAAAATAATTGAGAGGCTAGGACTTTTGTCCCACTCTCTTGGTCCAGTTTCGTGAAACTGCTTCATCTTCTTTCAATTGAGCCACTAGTTGATCGATCCCATCGAATTTGACCATTTCTCGAATCTTATCTAACCAGTGAATGGTCAGGGTATGACCGTAGATATCTCCAGTAAAATCAAAGAGATTGACTTCGAAACGAAGCTCTTTCCCATCAAAGGTGATATTTTTCCCGACAGAAGCCATGCCACGATAGGTCTGCCCTTTAAAATCGACATCAACCACATAGACTCCATCGGATGGTAGATAGGTCCGATCAATCGGTGCTAGATTAGCAGTGGGGTAACCAATGGTCCTTCCCCGCGCATCCCCGTGCACCACGATTCCTCGACTGGATAAAGGGTGACCAAGTAGACGGGCAGCTTCTTGGACGCGTCCTTCTAGGACAGCTTGACGAATGCGGGTTGAACTGATCTTTTCCCCCTGATCCAATACAGGAGAAATGACTTCCACTTGACCATCAAAATAAGCAACTAAGTCAGAGGCAGTTTTCTTATCAGAGCCAAAACTATAATCAAATCCAGCAATTAAAACTCGGGCTCTCAAGGCTTTGACAAATTGATCGACAAAATCTTTCGCTGTTTTAGAAGCAAAATCGGTCGTAAAATCAATGAGGAAGAGCTCATCCACTCCTAGTTCGTTTAATTTTTGGAACCGATCCTCAGGACTTTGCAAATGGAGTAGTAATTCTGGTTGGTAGCGAACAAAGGCTAACTTAGGAGATTCAGGGAAGGTTAACAAAGCGACCTTCAAGCCTTTTTCATCCGCGATCTGACACGCCTTTTTAAAGAGTTCTTGATGCCCCAGATGCAGGCCATCAAAGTAGCCCAGAACCAAAACTGTCTCATTCTCCAAATGGATCTGGTTAGCAGTAGTAATCGTACGAATATTCATGAATTTATTGTAACACACTTTCTGTTAGAAAAACTTTTCGAGGTTTGTAAAGTTCTTCTCTTTTTTCTAGAATGGCTATCAATTTCCCTTGGTAAAAAGCAGCTAACTCTTTGGAGTCACTCTCAACTGGAATAAAGCGTCCCACTTGGACTTCACCGACCTCTTCTACTGTCAGCTCTACTTTTTCCAGATCCCCGGTGCCAATTTCAAGTGGATGAAGAAAGCTCAAATCTCCTTGGGCTACTTTTTCAGCCACTTCTTCCAAGGTCAGGGCATCTTCTAGTGACAAACCGGCAGCACTGGTTCGGGTCAGATGAGACATATGGGCTGCGTAGCCCAGTTTTTGACCAAGGTCCACAGACAAGGTCCGGATATAGGTGCCCTTACTGCATTTGACCCGGAAACGAAAACGGGCTAGTCCTTCTTCATAGCTAATCTCACTGGTGCGCGTGAATTCATAAATGGTTACCTGCCGGACAGGCCGTTCCACTTCTTCTCCTGCCCGTGCATACTCATAGAGTTTACGTCCATTGACCTTGACCGCTGAATACATGGGCGGTACCTGCTCAATCTCTCCCACCATCTGGGCAATCATACGATCGACCTCTCCTGCATCTAAAGGGGCTTCCACTGGGGTCCGCTCTACGACTTCCCCACTGGCATCCTCCGTCGTGGTAGAAAATCCCAGAGTGATTTCTCCCTCATAGACCTTGCCTTCATCTTGCATGAATTCGACCATCCGGGTCGCCTTTCCAACTGCAATCGGAAGTACTCCCACCACATCTGGATCCAGCGTTCCCCCATGGCCGATCTTCTTAGTTCCTAAGATTTTTCGCAGTTTAAAGACCACATCATGTGAGGTCATGCCTGCTTCTTTTTTTACATTGATAATTCCGTCCATCTGATTTGCTCTTTCTAACTGTTTGTGTGACCATCCGGGCTACCGACCCTTCATTATACCATGAAACAAAACTTTTTGTCCCTCTTTCCCCCTTCCCATGACCTCCTAAAAAATCCCGTAGCAGATTTCAGACTTTTTAAAACGGGTTTGATACAATAGAAATCGAAAGAAGGTGTAACATATGTTAATGTATGATGTTATTGTGATTGGATTTGGTAAAGCTGGTAAAACACTCGCAGCGAAATTATCAAGCCAAGGAAAAAAAGTTGCTCTGATTGAAAGAGCAAGTCTATGTACGGTGGTACTTGTATCAATATCGCTTGTATTCCAACCAAGACCTTGATTGTTGCCGCAGAAAAAGGCTTGGATTTTGACCAAGCCATGAATGAGAAAAATGCGGTCACTACTCGTCTCAACGGCAAGAACTACGCAACCATTGCTGGAACCGGCGTAGACATTATCGATGCGACGGCTCGTTTCGTTTCTAACAAGGTCATCGAAATTCAAGCTGGAGATGAAAAGGAAGAATTGACAGCTGAAACCATTATTATTAATACTGGTGCTGTGCCAAATGTCCTTCCGATTCCAGGTTTGGCTGAAAGTAAATTTGCAGTGGATTCAACCGGTATTCAACGTTTGGAAAAACTACCTAAACGCCTGGGCGTCCTTGGTGGTGGACCAATCGGATTGGAATTTGCTCATCTCTATAATACCTTGGGCAGCCAAGTAACGGTGCTGGATGCTTCTGAAACATTTTTGCCACGGATCGAGCCAAGTATTGCAGCTCTTGCAAAAAGCTACCTTGAAGAAGACGGTATTCAATTCTTGCAAGGCGTTCATACCCAAGAAATCAAAGATGGCCAAAACAGCTTAACGGTTGTCACAGATAAGGGAGACTTCGAGTTTGATATCCTTCTCTACGCAACAGGACGGAAGCCAAACACAACTGGACTTGGTCTTGAAAACACAGACATCCAAGTCACTGATCGTGGAGCGATCCAAGTCAACCGTCATTTAGAAACCAGCGTCCCTGGTGTCTTTGCAGTTGGCGATGTCAATGGTGGCCCTCAATTCACCTACATGTCACTCGATGACTTCCGCATTGTCTTCAACTATCTTACAGGCGATGGTAGCTACAATCTTGAAACTCGTAGAAATTATGCGACAACACTCTTTATTGCTCCTCCACTTGCCCAAGTCGGCTTGACCGAGCAAGAAGCACGTGACAAAGGACTTCCAGTTGCTGTTAAAGAATTGCCAGTTGCTGCCATGCCTCGTGGACATGTCAATGCAGACCTTCGAGGTGCCTTCAAAGCCGTGGTCAACCCAGAAACTAAAGAAATTCTTGGAGTGACACTCTTTGGAGAAGCTGCAGGCGAAATCATCAACCAGATCACCATGGCCATGGACAACAAGATCCCTTATACTTACATCGCAAAACAAATCTTTACCCACCCAACCATGGCAGAAAACCTAAACGATCTCTTTGCGATTTAACTAACATAAAAAGCTGGAAAATTCCAGCTTTTTTAGTTTAAAAATTCACAGACAGCCTCTTGAAATGCTTTATTTTCTTCATAAAGAGCATGCCCAGAGTGCTTAAGAATAAGGAGTTGACAACCCGAAATCGCTTTTGCCAGTTCCTTGGATCCGTCCACACCAATCACATCATCTTCAAGCGCACCAAGAACCAAAGTCGGACATTGAATTTCTTTTAAGACTTCAAGGCTATCATGTTCCAGGCAAGACTGAGACTGAATGGCTATTCTATTTTCATCTTTGATTCGCCCCAAGCGACCCATGATATTATAAAGCAACCGCCACTTTTGATAGCTCTTTTGCGTGTAGGAATGCTTTGCAATATCCAGCATGAGATGCTTAAAATTTCCAGATTGACTAAGTTTTTGCCAATGCTCAATTCGTTCTCTAGCAAGTTGACTAGGTTTTGCAGTGGTCACGGCTAAAATGAGCTTTTGAACCTTTTCTGGAAAATCTGCAGCTAGCCATTGGGCAATCATTCCACCTTGTGAAATCCCCATAACATAAGCGGTATCTAGGTTTAGTGTCTCCATTGCTTCTGCTACATCTGCTGCCATATCCCACGTCGTATAGCCCTGTCTCAGCTCATTGATTCGAGAAAAAACATAGATTTTATAACGTTTAGCAAGTAGACGATACGAGAGAGAAAAGAGCTGTGCCTTTCCTTTAACGGTCTGAAGCCCATCCCCCAAGCCTGGTATGATCACTAATGGCTGCTTACCTTTTCCAAATGTTACATAGTCCATGCTCTTTTTGTTCAAATATAAGGTTTTCCCTTTTGTTGAAGACATTACTTCGTTCCCTCTACTATTTTTTCATGATTTATTCATGTTGAGTTTTTAAATGCAAGGCAAAGCCAGCAGTCACTTTTTCAAATCCAACTGCCTGATAAAACTGATGTGCAGCATTTCGTTCAGCGGTTAATCCACTATTTAGAGCCAGCGCCTTAACCCCTTCTTTTACAGCTTGTTTTTTCAATTCATCGATTAGCCTACTAGCAATTCCTTGTCGTCTTGTTTCTTTTGCAACTGACAAAGCCAAAATACGATAGTAAGATCCATCTGTTTCAAAAAAGAAGAGTTTTGCATAACCTAAGAAACCTAAAATTTCTCCGTTTCTTTCAGCTAGAAGACAGCCATAATGTGGCTGAGAAAGAATCATTTCTAAACGTCGAGACAGCTTAGAAGCGGTCGTTGGATAGCCCAAGTCTTCGTATAAAGACAGTAGGGCTTCAGTATCTTTCATGGTTGCTTTTCGTATCTGCATAGGATCCTCCTAGTCTTCCTTCAAGGCATCAAATTTAGCCTTCATGGTTGGATTCTTCCGAGTCAATTTTTTAACGGAAACATCATCCAACTTGTTGTTAGCGAGGCGGAGTTGATTTTCTGATGTAGTCAAGAACTTCTTAACTTCTTCCATGCGCTTGATGGCTTTGTCGATTTCATCGATGGCCTTACCGAAGTTGACTGAAGCTGAGTTGTAGTTCTTAGCAAAGGCAACTTTGAAAGCATCCAGGTCTTCTTCAAAGTGGGTGATATCGATATTTTGTTCACGGACAAGCGCCAATTCCTGCTTGTATTTAAGGGAATTGAGGGCCGCATTGCGCAGGAGCCCAATGATCTGGATAAAGAACTGAGGACGGACCACATACATCTTCTCATACTCGTGGCTAACATCGACAATTCCTGTGTTGAAGTAGTCGTTATCTGCTTCAAGCATGGTCACCAAAACGGCATATTCACAGTTCTTTTCTCGACGGTCCTTGTCCAACTCTTTGTAGAAATCCGCATTTTTGTGTTTCTTTTCGGTCCCGTCGGCTTCATTCTTCATCTCAAACATAATGGAGATAATCTCCACTCCATTTTCATCACACTCGCGGAAGATAAAGTCGCCTTTAGACCCACGCGCAGAGACCTTGTTGTCCTTTTCAAAATAGGCATTTGGGAAGGCAAAACTGCGAACCTTGTTGAATTCACTTTCCGCATACTGCTCCAGACTTTCACCGATAGCTTTTGTAGATTGTTGGGCCTTGAAATTCTTGTAGAACTCGACCTGTTCATTGGCCGCCTTTAGCTGGGCTTCATAATTTTGTTTAACAGAAGCTAGAGAAAGCTCGTTTTCTTTTTCTTGTAATAGGAGCTGATTTTTGACCTGATCTCTTTCTTTCTCTAGATCAGACAGTGTTTTTTGCAGCTGATTTTCATGCTCCAAGCGCAAGGTGGCCAACTGATTTTCCAGCGCCTGCACTTCTTTTTCTTTCTCTAGCAGACTTTGGCTAGCGGTTTGCTCCACCTCTTTTTTGGCCAATTCTTTTTCAGTATCAAACTGTTGAATCTGGTTTTGTAACTGGGCAATTTCTTGATCCTTCTTGGCTAACTTCTCTTGTTGCTCATTAAGGGCCTTTTGCTCTGCTAATGCCAACTCTTGTCGAATCCGCTCATGAATTTCCTTGTCAAACTCTGCTGTCCGTACCTGTGACAAGAGTTCGCTGTATTGACTTTCATTGACCGTAAAAACTTCCCCACAGTTGGGGCACTTGATTTCGTTCATAGCATGCCTCTTTCTCTATTCTTACTATATTATATCATGCTACCTGTAAAATCAAAACCAGCAAACGAGGCTTGCTCCTACTATTTCCCTAATTTTTGACAGTGAATAGAGTAAATGAGAGAATTTGAGAAAGCCGAACGATGATCATCAAAACTTCCCGCCGTGAGAAAAGAAGGAGAAACAGATTTGTTTCTCCTGCTCGGTAGATTTGAGACGGAAGGCTCAAATCTAAGGTATGGAATCCCAAAGGGAGTCGCTACCGTCCGTCCTCACCTAAGTGAAGTTGATAAAAGGACAAAACCAGCAAGCTAAGCTTACTGGTTTCAGTTTATTTCTTCTCAATTGGCGCGACACTGGCTAAGAGTTTCTTTAGCCCCACTTCTGGGAAGTTGATCTTGAGTTCTTGGGTACTACCACTACCAGATACTTCAAGCACGGTTCCTTCACCCCACTTCTTGTGAATGGCAATGTCGCCAATGGACCAAGCGACGCTCTCTTTGGCGCTAGAACGGTTGCCATTACCAAAGGGGAGGCTTGATGACGTTAGGGCACTTGGAGCTGCTTGTCTCTTGCGCTCTTGAAGGGCTTGTGACAGGCTCATTCCTTTTCCAAAGGTCGTTCCGCCTCCATTGCTATAAGAAGCCTTAAAGCTGGTATTAACTGGACGCGCTAATCCTTGATAGGTCAATAAATCCGAGCTGATTTCATTGATAAAACGCGTCGGACGATTGTAGCTGGTCCGTCCAAAGAGCAAACGAGAGTTAGCATTGGTCAAGAAGAGAACCTTCTCTGCCCGCGTGATCCCCACATAAGCCAAGCGACGCTCTTCTTCCAACTCATCTGGATCCTCAGCCGCACGACTAAGAGGAAAGACATTTTCTTCCATCCCAATCAAGAAGACGACTGGAAACTCCAATCCCTTAGCCGCGTGAAGGGTCATCAAGGTGACTTCTGAAGTTTCTTGGGCCCCATCATCTGTATCGGCAATCAAAGCCAAATCATTCAAGAAGCGACTCAAGGTTTCCACACCTGATTCGTATTCGACTGTCTCTCCATTTTCATCAAAATTCTTGGTAACAGATAGGAACTCTTGGATATTCTCGATGCGGGCCTGACTTTCCAAATTTCCCTGATTGGTTAGGGCTGTCATATAACCTGTCTTGTCAAGGACTTCTTCGACCAACTCTGTAATGGTCAGCTGGTCCAATCTTTCTCTCAAATCAAGAATGAGATTGGCAAAGTCCCAGATGGATTGAGCTGCCTTTCCTTTGATGCCAGAGAGCATGATATTGGCTGAAGCATCCAGGAGTGAAGACTCTTGCATTTGAGCAAAATCGCGAATTTTATCCACTGTACCTGGCCCGATTCCCCGCTTGGGTTCATTGATAATACGCTCAAAACTGATATTGTCACTGGGGTTGGCAATCAAGTTCAGATAAGCAATGACATCCCGAATTTCCTTCCGGCTGTAGAACTTGGTGCCCCCTACCATGGTGTAGGGAATGTTGGACTTGAGTAGCGCTTCTTCAATGGTCCGTGACTGAGCATTGGTCCGGTAGAGAACGGCAAAATCACGGTGTTTGTAGCCAGCTTCACGACTAAGCTCTTCAATGGTTTTAGCAACAAAGACCGCTTCATCCTGCTCGTCATTGGCCCGATAATAGACAATCTCTTCCCCGTCTTCATTTTGTGTCCAGAGATTCTTCGGACGGCGGTGGCGATTGTTTTTGATGACGTCGTTGGCTGCTTGCAGGATGGTTTTAGTGGAACGATAATTTTCCTCCAACAAAACGACCTTGGCATCAGGATAATCCTTCTCAAAGTCCAGGATATTCTGCATATCTGCTCCCCGCCAGCCATAAATAGACTGGTCCGCATCCCCAACGACACAGATATTTTTAAAGCGTGAAGCCAAGAGTTTGACCAACTGGTATTGGGCATGGTTGGTATCTTGATACTCGTCTACGTGGATGTATTGGAACTTCTGCTGGTAATAGGTCAGCACATCTGGATGCTGATCAAAAAGACGCAAGGTCAGCATAATCAAATCATCAAAGTCCACTGCTTCCGACTGACGGAGTTCTTTTTGGTAAGCCTCATAACACTTGGCGACGATCTGAGTATACATATCTCCCGCCTGGGCAGCATAGGCCACTTCATCGATCAGGTCATTTTTGGCATTGGAAATAGTCCCCAAAATGGTCCGTTCATTCCATTTCTTAGGATCCAAATTCAAGGACTTCAAGATCCGTTTCATCAAGGTCCGTTGTTCTCCTGGATCGACAATGGTAAAGTTACGATTGTAGCCAATGTGATCCGCATCTCGACGGAGAATACGCACACACATGGAGTGGAAGGTGGCAATCAAGCAGTCTTGGGTGGCTGGATTCAATTGATAAGCCCGCTCCTTCATCTCCCGAGCGGCTTTATTGGTAAAGGTAATGGCCAAAATATTCCAAGGATTGACCATTTTTTCATCGATCAAGTAAGCGATGCGGTGGGTTAAGACACGTGTCTTACCCGAACCAGCCCCCGCCATGATCAAGAGGGGACCTTCTGTCGTTTGGACCGCCTCTGCTTGGCGATCATTCATACCATTCAATAAAGGATTCATCTCATACTCCTCATTCATTCAATCGTTCTATTATACCACAAAAACCTGCCTAGCTTCTTTTAAAAAAGGACTCATTTGAATTTCCCTTCCAAAAACGATATAATAGTAGCTTAAAGAAAACAGGTTCATATCCGAGGTTGTAGGAGGAAATTTTGGAAAAACCATACAGTAACTTAAAACTGGCCGAACGTGGTGCCATCATCAGTATTTTAGCCTATTTACTACTTTCTTCAGCAAAATTAGCTACTGGCCATCTGCTTCACTCCTCTAGTTTGGTAGCCGATGGATTTAACAACTTATCAGATATTATCAGCAATGCTGCCCTGCTCATCGGGATTCGTCTCGCTCGCCAACCTGCTGACCGCGATCACAAGTTTGGTCACTGGAAAATTGAGGATCTAGCTAGTCTAGTTACCTCCATCATTATGTTTTATGTTGGTTTTGATGTCTTACGCGATACCCTCCAAAAGATCTTCAGCAATGAAACAGTTAGCATTGATCCACTCGGTGCTGGTGTCGGAGTGATTTCAGCCCTTGTTATGCTAGGCGTTTATTTCTACAATCTTCGCTTAGCCAAACGAGCCAAATCCAAAGCCTTAAAAGCAGCCGCAAAAGACAATCTTTCAGACGTCGTCACATCTCTTGGAACGTCGATCGCGATCGCTGCTAGTGCTTTTAACTATCCAATTGTTGATAAGATCGCAGCCATCATCATCACCTTCTTTATCCTCAAAACAGCCTACGATATTTTTATGGAATCTTCCTTTAGTCTTTCAGACGGCTTTGATGATAGTCTCCTCGAAGATTACGAAAAAGCTATTTTAAAACTCCCTAAGATTGCGCGTGTGAAATACCAACGCGGACGGACCTATGGAAGTAATATTTACTTAGACGTCGTCTTGGAGATGAATCCCGATCTTTCAGTCTATGAAAGCCATGCGATCACAGAAGAAGTCGAGGATCTCCTGAAAGAAGAATTTGGTGTCTTTGACATTGACGTCCATGTGGAACCTAGCTCAATTCCAGAGGATGAGTTGATCGAAAACGTTGAAAAGAAACTCTTAACCTACGAAAAACGCCTCTATGCTAAGCAAGAGTTTGATACATTACTAGCAGATAATTATACCTTGATTGACGATACCGGTCACGAACACAACAAGGCAGAATTAATAGAGGCTCTTGCAAACGACCAAGTTCAATTCCAAAACTTTGAACTGGAGTCCATCAGTCAAAAAACCAAACTCATACGTTATGAACTAGACGGTCAAATCCATACCAGTCTCTGGCGTCGCCACGAAACTTGGCAAAAGATTTTCCATCAAATTACTAATAAAACCGACTAAAAGAGGCTGGGACAAAAGTCCTAGCCTCTCAATTATTTTTGGATTGTCGAGCAAGACGCAGTGGTTGAGTGGGCTCTACTACGCTGATTTCATCAGCTTTTACATCCCTACTCAACTGTGCGGAGGTGGGACGACGAAATCGAATTCTAACGAATTACCGATTTCTGTCCCACTCTCTTTTTTACTTGATATCGTCTGTTGCTACATCCGTTCCGAACCACTTCTTAGAGATCTTTTGGAACTGGCCCTTTTGATAGAGTTTTACGAAGGCTTCATCAATTTTTTTCTTCAAGGTTTTATCCGCCTTGCGCACCCCTACCGCAAAGGATTCAGTATCAAAACCTACAGGAAAGACATTGTAATCTTTTAAAATTCCTTCCGTTTGCAAATAATAGTTGGCATAGACACGGTCGATTAGGAGCCCATCGATCCGATCATTCTGAAGATCGATCAGCGCCTCGTTGAAACTCTGGTATTGGGTAGCCTTTTGATTTTTAACCTTATTTTTTAAGATTTTAGGATTAGCTTCAAAATCCATATAGCCAGACGATCCGGTCTGGGCACCTAATCGTTTCTCTTTCATCCCATCGACTGATTGGATCCCAGAGGCTTTCTTAGTGACCAAGACTTGTTCATTTTTCATATAGGGCTTGGTAAAAGCAACACTTTCCCGGCGTTCATCTGTTGCCGAATAGCCATTCCAGATGGCATCAATGGTACCATTTTTCAGTTCCGTCTCTTTCATATCCCAATCAATGGGTTGCCAGTTGACATGAATCCCATAAGATTCAAAGACTTGATTAGCCAAATCAATATCAAAACCAGCGTAGCTCCCATCTTTTTGCTCAAAGCCCATGGGAACGAAAGTATTATCAAAACCAATCGTGATGGACTGCTCTTTTTGGTATTTTTGCCAGTTGTCCACTTTAGGATCACTCACTGTCTGTCCACAGGCAGTCAGAAGAGCGAGACTAAGGACACCTAGCAGCCATGGTATTACTCGTTTCATAGTCTCCTCCTATTTAGGCTCAACCTTGAGAAGAACATCCGCAATTCCTTCTGCAAATGGGATATCATGGGTAACAACGATCTGAGTCATCCCCAGTTCACGGTTTTGCAAGATTAACTTCTCAACTTCTAATCGCAATTCTGGATCTAAGGCCGAAGTCGGCTCATCATAGCCAATAATTTCTGGATCGATCATCATAGCACGAGCCAGTGCCACCCGTTGCTTCTGACCACCAGATAGAGAGAAGGGATAAGCATCCGCATGTTGTTCGAGTCCCAAACGCTCCAGTAAGCTCATGGCTTTTTTACTCGCTTCTTCCTTGGTCACATTCATGGTCTTTATAGGGGACAAGATAAGGTTTTCCATGACCGATAAATGTGGAAATAATTGAAAGTCCTGGAAGACAAAACCGAGAAGATTTCGTTTTTCTAAGGCATCTAGAGGCAAATTTTCACCATTATAGACGATCTGACCAGAATCAATGGTTTCAAGACCAGCTAACATGCGAAGCAAGGTGGTCTTTCCTCCCCCAGAAGGACCAACAATGGCGACAATTTGTTTTTCAGGAACGAGAAGATTGAAATCTGATAAAATCTGCTTATCCCCAAACCGTTTCGAAATTTGTTTTAATTCTAACATATGCTTCTCCTCCTATTTATAATATGAAAACTTCTTTTCAACTCGCTTGGCAATGATGGTCACAATCCCAATGAGGATTAAATAAATAGCTCCCGCTAAAAACATGGGTGCTAGACTGGCATCACGATTGGCCGCCGTCCGACTAGCCAGGATCAAATCACTAATTCCCAGAGCATAGACCAAGGAGGTGTCTTTAATCAAGGACATGACTTCATTGAAGACACTCGGAAGAACGATCTTCACCACCTGAGGCAAAATGATATAGCGAATTGTTTGCCATGAACTCAATTTTAAGACCTTGGCCGCCTCATACTGACCTGTCGGAATGGCGACAATTCCTCCACGGAAGATTTCCGCAAATAGGCTGCATAATTAAGGGTGAAGGCTGTAATAGCTGCAGGCAACCGATCAATCCGAATCCCAATACTTGGAAGGACGTAATAAATAAAGATCAACTGGAGCAATAGAGGGGTCCCTCGCATGATCCAGATATAAATCGTTAGGAGTCCATGCAGGATCTTTGAGCGCAATTGAAGCAAAAAGGCAACGACGATTCCAAGTGGAATCGATAAAATCAATACGAAAGCAAACACTTGCAAAGTGAGGCTTGCTCCCTTTAACAAACTTGGTAAAATTTCCAAAGCATACTGCATAGCATTCTCCTCCTAAAAAATTATTTAATGAACATCTTACCACAAAAATGGGAAAAAAACTAGTTCATCATGATATTTATAAAAAAAAATAGCCTTTCGGCTATTCTTCTACTTTTATAAATCCAAATTTTTTGAGAGGATAGAGACGCAGATTCACGACTCCTTCGATCTGATTTTTATGGATATAACCAAACTCACGACTATCTTCTGTATCTCCACGGTTATCATTTAAGACTAGATAAGTATCGGATGGTACACGACCAGCCTTAGTCCCTTTTAACTCTGATAAGAAGAAATCGTCCGTATAATATCCATTACTCGTTGGAGCAGCTAGATGTTTGTTCAGCATTTTATTTAGGTAAGGTTCTGGTGTTGCCTGTCCATTCAAATAGAGGACGTCATCTACGTAGCTGACTTCATCGTTTTCTTTAGCAATGACACGTCCAAGGTATTCTTTTCCACCGACCTTGTATAAGACCAAATCACTGCGATCTACCTGAACATTTCTAGTCGCTACCACAAGATCTCCAGTTTTCACAGAAGCATTGGCCATCTTATCATTGATACTAAATGGATGAAATACAAAGATTCGAAGCAAAATCAGTGCCAAAACCAGTACACCGACAATGATGACATTTCTAATTAAATCTCTCCTTGGCATGTATGTCTCCCTTCCTTTTCATTTATTATACCATGTTTTTGATCTTTAAAAAAGAGAAAGTAAGCATTAGTGAGAATTCTTATCAACACACACCAGAAGAAAAAGAAAAACCTCGCGGTCAGTCCTTTCGGACCAACCAGCAAGGTTTTCAGATATAATTGTCTATTAACGTACTGTACGGATACGCATTGTGTTTGTACGAACAGCTTCTCCAACTGGTACACCAGCAACGATAACGATATCATCACCAGATTTAACAAGGCCAGCTTCAACTGCTTTACGTTCAGCAATTTCGAACATATCATCAGTTGAAGAAGGAGCATCTGTCAACATTGGGATAACACCCCAGTTCAACATCAATCCACGTTCAGTCAATTCGTCAAATGTCAATGCCAAGATATCAGCATCTGGACGGTATTTAGAGATCAAACGTGCAGTGTGACCTGTCTTAGTCAATGTTACAACCAATTTGATATCCATTGAGTTTGTAGCATCTTTAACAGCTGAAGCCATAACTTCTGTCTTAGAATTACGTTCGAATGAAGCTGGGTTCAAACGACCATATTCTTTCAAAAGTGTTTGAGCGTTCATGTCGATTTTCGCCATTGTAGCTACAGATTCAAGTGGGTATTTACCGTTTGCAGATTCACCTGAAAGCATTGTAGCATCAGTACCATCGATAACAGCGTTGAAGACGTCAGATACTTCAGAACGAGTTGCACGTGGTTTTTCAGTCATTGTTTCAAGCATGTTTGTTGCAGTGATAACAACTTTACCAGCAGCATTTACTTTAGAAGTAATCATTTTTGGTAAACTGGAACCATTTCGAATGGTACTTCGATACCCATGTCACCACGAGCGATCATGATACCATCAGTAACTTCGATGATTTCATCCAAGTTTTCAATACCTTGTTGGTTTTCGATTTTCGCAAACAATTGAACGTGGCTGTTACCAGTTTCTTCACAGATAGCACGAACTTCTTGAACGTCTTTTGCAGTACGTACGAATGAGATCGCGATGAAGTTGATACCTTGTTCCAAACCAAAGCGGATATCGTCGTTATCGCGTTCAGCAAGTGCTGGGAAAGGAATCTTAGTGTTAGGGATGTTTACACCTTTTTGTTTAGCGATGATACCATCGTTTTCAACTTCAACAACAAATTCACGTTTTGCAGCGTCTTTTTCTACAACGCGAAGACCCAATTTACCATCATCAACCAATACTTGGTGTCCAACTTCAACGTCATCAAAGATGTCAAGCGCACCAGCAACGTTCAAAGCAATCACTTCACGAGTTGATTTGATGCCTTGTTTTGTAGCAACGCGGATACGTTCACCAGTCTTGTATGAATATTCTTTAGCTTCGCCTTCGAACAATTCAGTACGGATTTCAGGACCTTTTGTATCAAGAAGGTAACCAACTTTTTTACCAGCGATTTCTTCTGCACGTTTAACAGTCGCCATACGTTCACCTTGTTCTTGGTGGTCACCGTGTGAGAAGTTGAAACGGAAAGTGTTAGCGCCAGCTTCGATCAATTTAGCAATGTTTTGTGCTGAAGCTTCAACGTCAAGTTTTTCAGCCCAGTATCCATCTTCACCGAATTTTTTACCACCACGGATTTCTACCGCAGGACCTAAAGTTGCAACGATTTTTACACGTTTGTTCATGATATATATGACTCCTTTTTAAATATATCTGTCTTTTTAAGACAAGGTTAACGAATTTATGAAATAAAATTAGATTGAAGACAAGCTACGGTTCAACTCGGCAAGACCAAGATCAGCTTTATGTGGATTGTTTACCACAATCTTACCATCTTCTGTCAAGCTAAAGAGGGCTCCTTCTTCTGCTTTACCAAGGATTGGGTTTTCCACCATTTTTCATTGCGGATACCAACGGCTACACCACCGATTCCTTGTTTCAACAATTTAACTGCGTGTGCTCCCATACGTGAAGCAAGAACACGGTCACGCGCAGTCGGTGAACCACCACGTTGGATGTGGCCAAGCTCAGTCACACGAAGGTCACTTTCATCACCAGCTTCTTTCAAAGCTTTACCAAATTCATCTGCAGACATCACGCCTTCAGCCAAGATGATGATGTTGTGGGTACGACCTTTTGCGTAACCTTCTTTGATGCTCTCAACAACATCTTCGATCTTGAATCCTTCTTCAGGGATGATGATTTCATCTGCACCAGATGCAATCCCTGCCCAAAGAGCGATATCTCCAGCGTTACGTCCCATCACTTCGATAACGAAAGTACGGTGGTGACTAGAAGAAGTATCACGGATCTTATCGATCGCGTCCATTGCAGTTGTGACTGCCGTATCAAAACCAATTGTAAAGTCAGTTCCGACGATATCGTTGTCAATCGTACCAGGAAGACCAACAGCTGGGAATCCAAGCTCAGTCAAGCGCATCGCACCATGGTAAGAACCATCTCCACCAATAACGACAACACCTTCGATCCCGTGTTTCTTCAATTGCTCGATCCCTTTTAATTGACCTTCGCGTTGAGCGAATTCAGGGTAACGAGCTGAATGAAGGAAGGTACCACCACGGGAAATAATATCTCCAACAGATGAGGCGTCAAGGGGCTGAATTTTACCAGCAACCATTCCCGCATATCCATCATAGATACCGAAAACTTCCATTCCTTCTGAAATTGCTTGACGAACAACTGCACGGATGGCAGCGTTCATACCAGGGGCATCTCCACCACTAGTTAAAACAGCAATACGTTTCATTTCGTTGTTTGCTCCTTTTTTTCTTTTACATTCTACGTAATTATAACACAAAGAAGACTAAAATTCTCGTATTTTTCGCAGTTTTTACCGATAAATCGTTTTCATAACGAGATTCTTTAGTTCATCTTCCAATTCTTTGTTTTTCTGGACTGTATAGCCCTTCAATTGAAGAGTTTTTTTCTCGTCTTCATAGCGTAATATCACAGGATATGGGCCCGGATATTTTTTCAAGATAGAAAGAATCGTTTTATCCTGACGATGATCGAGCAACTGGATCCAGAACTTTTCATTGGTCGCTAGTTGTGCCTCTGCTAGAATCATCTGCAAGCGCCCATCACGCTCTTGTATCTTCCCTGTCAAGTAATAAAAGCCACCTTCTTTTATCAAGGAGGAAAATCGATTGTAGGTTTCAGGGAAAAGGGTCACATCCAATTTTTCTTGGTATCACTGACTTGTAAGAAAGCCATGAGATCACCCGACTTGGTTCGAATGGTTCTGATGTTTTGTACCTCAATGAGAATGCGTGCCTGCTCTCCTTGTATGAGTTGAGAAATTGGTTGGATCTCGTAGGGACTCGTTTGCCCAATCGCAACCAATGGGTGAGTACTGAGCCCGACGCCAATAATGGCCTCTTCCTTCTCATATTTTTCAGCCTGGCTAAAGTCCTCCGCTTCTGTCCAGGAATAGTTAGAATCTGCAAATAAACTACCTAGCTCATCAGCAAATACAAACAAATTCGGCAAATTGTGAAGCACCTTGCGCCTATTTTTTTCAAAAATATCAAACAATCCAAGCTCCACTAAAGGTGTTAACAGAGGTAATTTATGATACTGATTGGGGAGTCGTAAAATGAAATCTTCGACACTTTCAAAGGGACGATTGTCAATGATCCAATACGCTAAATCTCTCGGGAGTCCCTTGATATTTTTCATTCCCAAGTAGATTTTTCGATCCTGGAACTTATCTCTGTAAGGGATGGTGTTGATGGATAATGGCGCGACTTTAAAATCAAACTGAAGAGCATCTGCCAGATAATCGCTGCTCGAATAATTGAGCATGACATCAAAGAAAACATCTGGATAATGGACCTTGAAATAGGCCATCTGAAAAGCCAAGGCAGAATAGGCATAGGCATGGGAACGGTTAAACCCATATCCTGCGAATTTTTCCATGATTGCAAAGACTTCTTTGGCTTTTTCTTCCGTATGACCAAGTTTAAGAGAACCTGAGACAAAATCGTCTTCCATCTGATGCATTTCAGCTGCATTTTTTTTGCCCATAGCCCGACGTAAAATATCGGCTTTCCCCAGGCTAAAGCCTGCAAAACGCTGGGCAACCTGCATGACCTGCTCTTGATAGAGCATGATCCCATAAGTGGGCCTTAAGATTTCTTCGATAGCTGGATCCAGAATGTCAACTTTTTCCTGGCCGTGCTTTCTTTTGACGAAATTATCAATGTAATCACTAGCTCCTGGACGATTGAGAGAGGTGGTCGCTACCACTTCTTCGAAATGATTGGGTCTCACACGTCTCAAGAGGCGAATGGCTCCAGCCTGTTCAAATTGGAAAATCCCCTTGGTATCCCCAGCAGCAAACAAGGCCAAGGTTTCTGGATCTTCTAAATCAATGGCTTCAATCACGATCTCTTCTTGGTACTTTTCATAGACCGCTTCCTTCATTTTCTGAACGAAGGTTAAATTTCGCAGACCCAAAAAGTCCATCTTCAACAGACCATTGGCTTCAACCGCATGGGCATCATACTGGGTGACAAACATGTCTTCTCCATACTTGAGAGGAATGTGATCCGTCAAATCCTGGTCACTCATCACAACCCCAGCTGCGTGGATCGATGTCTGTCTTGGTTGGCCTTCTATTCTTTTGGCAATTTCAAAGCCACGCTCAAATTCTGCTCGGCTATGAATCACTTGTCGAAAAGCTAGATTCTGTTCATAAGCAGTCGTCAGTGTATCCCTAAAGCCAATCCGCTTGGTAATGGAGGTCAATTCATACTCTGGGACCCCAAAACGTTTGAAGACATCTCGAATGGCTTGTTTGGCTCCAAATGTTGAAAAGGTCACGATCTGAGCTGCATGGTAACTCCCGTAACGGTCTCGCACATAGCGGATAAATTCTGGACGATAGATATCAGGAATATCAATATCAATATCCGGCATGGTGTAGCGCTCCACATTTAAAAAGCGCTCAAAGAGGAGGTTCTTCTCCACAGGATCAATCCCTGTAATCCCTAGGGAATAGGCTACCAGTGAGCCTACAGCAGACCCACGTCCCATTCCCATATAATAGCCTTGACTCCGTCCGAAACGAAGAAGGTCCCAGACAATTAAGAAATAATCATCAAAGCCCATCTGGTGAATAATGTCTAATTCATGCTCCAGACGTTCTTGATAGACCGGACTGGTCAAGTTCTTTCGAAGGAGACCCGCTTGAGCTAATTCTCTCAGTTCCTCAACAGCTGGTTTCTGGGGATTGAAGCGAGGCAATTTCAACTGGGTGTCAATATCATATTGAATCCCTTGGACTAGTTTTTCCAGATTTGTGATGGCTTGAGGAAATCGCTCTGCAAAATCATTCTTTAAATTCTGAGGAGTTTTTAGGACTGTTGTAGGATCAATTGACCCTGTTTCTGTCAAGCTTTGATTGTCCTTGATGGCTGCCAGCATCTGCATGGCTTCCACATCTTCCACCTCAAAGAAACGCACAGTATGAAGAGGGAGCACAGGGTGGCTAAACTCTTGGACCGGCGTATCCACAAAAACTCCGATGAAGTAATCTAGACCAAGTGGCAAGTCTCCACTAGCAAAAGGCGCTGGGACAATGACTGCTACTCCTTCTGTTAGGTGTTTCACATCTTCCCAATTATTTTTTCCCATCATTTTGACGGTCGACATCTTCATCAGATTCTGGTAGCCCTTCGTTGACAAGGCCATCATCCGAAACGGAATTGTTTCATTGTCTACTTCTAGTTCAATTTCTAAACCGACCAAGGGACTGAGCTTGTGGGCCTGACAGGCTTCGATAAATTCATAAGCACCATACAAATTATCTACATCCATGATTCCCAATGCGCCATAACCCATGCTTTTTAGCCACTTGGACATAGTCTTTTTATGCTCACAAGGCTTTCCATAAAGGTATAGACTGTTTTTGGTATCTAGCTGTGCAATCACTTTTTTTCTCCTCCCTCACTTGTCTATTTTTTTGGGACTCTTTTTTGTACAAAAAAACACCACTGCTACACAATGATGTCTCAACAACGGAAGACATGGGATTCGAACCCACGCACGCTTTTACACGCCTACCGCGTTTCCAACACGGCCTCTTAAGCCTCTTGAGTAATCTTCCATGAATAAAAATATGGAGCCGGTGGGAGTCGAACCCACGTCCAAACACCTGCCAGCATATTTGTCTACAACCATAGGTTATGTTTTATTTTAACAGCTACACGACACATAACTCAAGCCCTGTACCTGCGAGTCTATCAATCTCTTATCTAACTCCTAGACAAAGCTAGATCGTATCTCGCTAAAATTAAGACCTGTCATCAAACACGAGCGATTCGAATCGGGTCACGCCTGCTGGTGTTTAGGCAGCTAAAGCGTAAGAATTATTATTTTTTGCAGTTATATTTAACTGGCGTTTTACATCCGCTAGATGAGTTGCAAAATATGCCTCATAATGCCTGTCGAATCCGTAACGACCCCAAAACGAATACAATTAGTATATCAAAATGTAGCCAAAAATGCAAAAGAAAAAAATTGAACAAGAAGGCTTCCACTGGGAAGCTTCTTGCTCAATTTACTGTTATTATTGAAGATTCAACTTGTACTTGCTGATATAGTGAATCGTGAAGTACATAGAAACAATTTTGATGACTTCATAGATGAGGCCTGGGATGAAGTTAGGTCCAAAATCATCAATATTTCCATAAACCAATGCAGACCCGACAGCATATGAATCTTTTAATGGATTGAATGCTGTACCGATGATACTTAAAACAATGCACAAGAGAAAGAAAAACAGAATAGCCTTAAATCCACGACGATTTTGGAAGAGTTGGCCAAGTGCGATCGATACATAAAATAGGAAGATCCCTGAAGCTGTGGTAAAAATCCACCAAACGATAATCCAATAAGCAATAGAATGACTAAAAGCCTCAGCGATAATACCAAATACAGGAGAGAGGTCTTGTCCAATGACAGCTCCCATCACAATAATTGTGATAAAACCACTCAAAAATAGAAGGAATAGGCAGTAAAGACTCGCTACTAAAGCTCCCACAAATTTAGACAAAATAATCGCATGTGGGCTAGCTGGAAGGGTCCAGGTCAAGTAACCTTCACGTCCGTATAAGTTGGAATAAAAACGACGGATAATAATATAGTAGTTACTAAGATAAAGACCAATGACTCCTCCAAAAATGAGAATCCCAAGAGTCCCCGTCATGATTTGCATACTATTGGTTTCCATATTCACAAAACCGTTTGTAGCACTTCCACCAATAACACCTGTAATCACTGACAAACCTAGTGCGATCAAAGTAATCAACAGATACCATTTACTTGTTGACTTAAATTCGTATTTTAATAATTTACCAAACATGGGTTCCTCCTAATAAACACGGAATTGATCACGGAAGATTTCATCGATAGATTTTCCGTGTTGATTGCGCAAAACAGTCGTATTTTCATGCAAGAGGATTCTTCCTTGGTTGATGAAAATAGCTTCATCCAAAACTTGCTCAATATCCGCAATCAAGTGAGTAGAAATCAAGACAGAAGAGTTTGGACGTCTGTTTTGAATAATGGTCCGCAAAATATAATCACGCGCCGCTGGATCAACCCCACCGATTGGTTCATCAAGAACATACAAGTCAGCTTCACGACTCATCACCAAAATCAATTGTACTTTTTCCTTGTTCCCTTTTGAAAGGCTGTTCAATTTTTGATTTGGCTGCAAATGCAAATCGTTGAGCAATTGGTAAGCTCGTTGGACATTAAAATCTGCATAAAAATCTTGGAAATAGTTAATAGCATCAATAATTTTCATATTTTCATTCAGATAAGTTGTATCTGGCAAATAGGAAACCACTTTTTTAGAAGCTGGGGATGGTAATTGCCCATGAATATAGATATTTCCAAGGCTTGGTTGCAACAAACCATTAATCAATTTAATGATGGTTGTTTTCCCGCTACCATTGGGACCCAAAGGCCAATAATACGGCCAGGTTGGATGTTCAAACTAACATCCATGAGAGCAACTTCATGCCCATAATTCTTTGTCACATGGTCCAAGTAGACCAAAGGATACTGATTCATGTAAATCTCCTTTATTTTCTATTTATGCTATTATACCTTGTCCCCTTGATGATTGCAACTTTATCTGAAAATTTGCTAAGAATTTGTAAATGCTTGTTCAAAAAAATAGGGATAAATAAATCAGAGGTTAGGGAAACCCCAACCTCTGATTTGTTTTGATGCATAGAATGGTTAACTGATTCCAAGTGCGATCCGTGCATAACGGCTCATCTTTTCAACCGTCCAAGCAGGGTACCAGACCAACTTCACATCCACTGATGTCACTTCTTCTACTTCTGCTAAAACATCATGAATCTGATCTGTCAGAAGATCCGCTAATGGACACCCCATGGTCGTTAGGGTCATATCAATGACGGTTGCTCCAGTTTCACCGTCAAAATGGATCTCGTAGACAAGACCTAAATTGACAATATCAATCCCAAGCTCAGGATCGATTACCTCTTCCAAAGCATTTAAGATTTTATTTTTAATTTCTTCAATTTGCTCAGTTGTATATGCCATATGACTTCCTTTTTCTGCTATTTACTTTCGATAAAATTTTTTGGCTCGAGTTAAAAAGATCCGCAGGACCTGGGCCACTCTCTTATTTTGGGGCGACCGTTAAAAAGGTCCACTGGACATTCCTCGCTTTTGAATTTCTTGGCTCGGGTTAAAAAGGTCCCCCGGACCTTTTTAATCCTCTATAAAGTCACGCAATGGTTTGCTTCTGCTTGGATGGCGGAGTTTGCGGAGGGCTTTGGCTTCGATCTGACGGATCCGTTCACGGGTCACGTTGAAGACTTTCCCCACATCTTCCAAGGTCCGCATTTTTCCATCATCGAGACCAAAACGAAGACGCAAAACATTTTCTTCCCGGTCTGTCAGGGTATCGAGGACTTCATCCAATTGTTCACGTAGAACCACACGAGTGGTGTAGTCTACTGGATTTTCAATCACTTCGTCTTCGATGAAATCACCCAAATGGCTATCGTCTTCTTCCCCGATTGGAGTTTCAAGAGAAACAGGCTCTTGAGCAATCTTCAAGATTTCACGCACCTTGTCTGGTGTCATATCCATGCGTTCAGCGATTTGTTCAGGTGTTGGGTCTTGTCCCAATTCTTGCAAGAGATTGCGTTGTTCACGAACCAACTTGTTAATGGTTTCCACCATGTGAACAGGAATCCGAATGGTACGCGCTTGGTCTGCAATGGCACGAGTGATGGCCTGACGAATCCACCAAGTAGCATAAGTAGAAAACTTGAACCCTTTGGTATAGTCAAACTTATCAACCGCCTTCATCAAGCCCATGTTTCCTTCTTGGATCAAATCCAAAAATTGCATTCCACGACCAACGTAACGTTTCGCAATGGATACAACCAAACGAAGGTTGGCTTCTGCTAGACGTTGCTTAGCTTCCAAATCACCTTGTTCCACTAAGATAGCCAATTCTTGTTCTTCTTCATTGGTCAAAAGAGGAACAACCCCAATTTCTTTCAAGTACATCCGTACTGGGTCATTGACCTTAGCAGAGTTGCTTCCAAGCAATTCCTCATCTGACAACTCTGGCTCTTCCTCATTGTTCAGCACACGCGCACTCGGGTTGCCGTCTTTATCAGTGATCGAAATCCCTGCATCTTGAATGCGTTGCAAAAGGTCTTCAATCCCATCTGCATCTAGCGTGAATGGAATAACCAATTGGTCATTAATTTCATCATCTGTTGCAGTTCCGCTTTTCTTGTGGCTGCGAATAAATTCTGCAATTTGAACGTCCAATGTTGTAATATCTTTTTGTTCTTTAGCCATTCTTACTCCATTCTTCTTTTTTGAGCGATTAGACGCTCGAGTTCCAATAAAGCTTTTTCCGCATCCCCTATTGAGGAAGCTTCCTTCACTTTATTTCCAATTTGTTGACTTTCTTTTCGAAGAAGTTCACGATTCCGCGTCGCTTCTACTTCTTCTAACTCACCATCTGCTATCTCTTCTGGTAAATTTTCTTCTAACATGCGGTACCAGGCGTGCTGAACCCCTTCAGGCTGCTCGGATAGATCCTGAGAGGTGACTTCTCCATTTTGACAGAGCAATTGATACAAGATCTGTAACTCCGGCGTGTCAAAGGCAAAATCAGGTCGCAAACGGTAATCATTGAGGACCATTGGAAAATCCTTCATCCTACTTAATAAATGATTTTCCGCCTTGATCAAGCGCGTCATCCCACGATTCGGCAAGAGCTCCACTGAAAAATTCGACGTTTTTGATCGTCCACCACTTTGACCCTCCTGCCGTTGTTGCAAACGACTATTATTGACAATCTGTTCAATCTGCAAGTAATCAAAGTCCGGCAATAAATCGGCCAGCTTATAAATATAAGTGTTTTGCGCTGTAATAGAGCGCGTCTGGGCGATAATCGGTGCCAACTTTCGACAAACTCAATTTGCGCTTGCAAGTTTTCGATATACTGGGGTTTCCAGTAGTGCATCAAGAATTCAACCTTACTGATCCGAGAATTCTTCAAGAGGGTAGCTAGATCTTCTGGAGACGTCTTTTTGAGGTACTCATCAGGGTCCATCTGATCTGGGATACGGACGATCTCCAACTCTAGATCCTGCAAGATATCCAAGGCCTTAGCTGTTGCTTCAAGTCCTGCCTTATCCCCATCATAGGTCAAGATGACCTTTTTAGTAAAATGAGACAGGTGCTGGACGTGCTCTGGTGTCAAGGCTGTCCCCATAGAGGCGACTGCATTTTCTATCCCAGCCCGATAAGCCGCAATGACATCCATAAAGCCTTCCATGATATACATTTCATGTTGCTTTTTGGCGCTCGTCTTGGCTTGATCCAAATGATAGAGTTCATAACTTTTATTAAATAGACGGGTACTACGACTATTCTTGTACTTAGCTTGATGACTGCCATCATCCGTCAGTTTCCAGAGCCTACCAGAAAAAGCAATGACACGTCCACTATCATCCGTCAAGGGAAACATGATCCGATCCTGAAAGGCATCAAAAACCGTTCCAGCATCTGAAATTGTAAACAAACCCGAATCGGTAATCACTTTCTCAGAGAATTTCTCAGAGAGAGATTGCGATAGAGGTAATTTCCTTCTGCTGGTGCTAAGCCCAATTGAAAATGTCGGATCACTTCATCGGTCAGACCACGTTCATGCAGATAGTGTCGCGCTTCTTCCCCCATCTTAGTCGTCATCAAAATCGCCTGATAAAACTTACTAGCTTCCTGATGAATCTCATAAAGTTCTTGGTTTGGATTGACAGACGCTGGTTGAGCCGGCCTTGCCTGGTACTGAAGCGCAATGCCAGCCTTTTCCGCTACGATCTGGACCGCATCCATGAAGGCGACTCCACGGTAGTCTTCAATAAACTTAAAGACATCTCCAGAGCGACCACATCCGAAACAATGGTAAAACTGCTTGTCTTCAACGACATTAAAGGAAGGAGTCTTTTCGCCATGAAAAGGACAGAGGCCTAAAAAGTTACGGCCAGCCTTGGTCAAAGAAACAACTTCTCCAATGACTTCAACAATGTTTACACTGTTTTTAATTTCTGCAATCAGCTCCTTATCAACCATAAACAGTGCCTCCATTTTACCATAGACTATCACTTTATATTTTATACTAAAAGTTAGTAAAAGTAAATTTTTTCCTACCGATTTCACACAGAAAAGAAAAGAAAAGATTTTCAACCTTTATCACTAATTTTTAAAAAATTAGGCATATTTCTTGTCAGCCGATTTATTTTCCGTTATACTGTCATAGTAAAAAATTATTATGAAAGGACATATATAGGATATGTTAAAAGAATTGAAGCTTTCCTCCTTCGTGGAAACGTTGTTGACCTTGCTGTTGCAGTGATTATTGGTGCTGCATTTGGAGCCATCGTTACATCATTTGTAAACGACATCATCGCTCCGCTTATTTTGAACCCAGCTTTGAAAGCTGCTGGTGTTGAAAAGATTGCTGAGTTGACTTGGAACGGTGTTGCATATGGTAGCTTCTTGAGCGCTGTAATCAACTTCCTTGTTATCGGTACTGTTCTTTTCTTCGTAGTGAAAGCTGCTGAAAAAGCTCAAAACTTCGGTAAAAAAGAAGAAGCTGTCGAAGAAGAAGCTCCAGCTCCTACTCAAGAAGAGTTGCTTGCTGAAATCCGCGACTTGCTTGCAAACAAATAATCAGATAAAAAGATCCGATCTTCTAGTTAGAAGGTCGGCTTTTTTTCTTCAATTTTTCTAGAGAAACAAAAAACAGACCGAAGTCTGTTCTTGTATTCAATTAGAATTTTTTACGTTTACGAGCTGCTTCTGATTTACGTTTACGTTTTACAGAAGGTTTTTCATAGAATTCACGTTTGCGTGTTTCTTGAAGAGTACCAGCTTTAGTAACCGCACGTTTGAAACGACGAAGAGCATCGTCAAGAGATTCATTCTTACGTACTACTGTTTTTGACATATTTTTCACTCCCTTCAAGCCTAAAATCTTAATCATTTTATCACATTTTAAAGGTGCTGTCAAGATCTTTTGAAACTTTTCTAGCCTTCCTAGCCTTTATGCCATTTCTTTTTTATGACTTTTTCAATCCTCCTATTTTATGATACAATGGAAACAAAGAAAACCCTGAAGGAGATACCATGTCAGAAATTTATGATATTACGATTGTTGGGGGCGGACCAGTTGGTCTGTTTGCTGCTTTTTATGGCAATATGCGCCAAGTTAAAGTCAAACTGATTGATTCCTTACCTCAACTTGGAGGGCAACCAGCCATTCTCTATCCAGAAAAAAGTATCCTCGATGTACCCGGATTTACCAATTTAACAGGTGAAGAATTGAGCAACCGCTTGATCGAGCAAGTCAAACGGTTTGATACGCCGATCTTCCTCAATGAAACTGTAGAGGATATTCAAAAAGAGGGTGACCTCTTCACTATCACTACTTCTCGCCAGGTTCATCAGTCTAAAGCAGTCATCATTGCCATGGGTGGCGGGGCCTTCAAGCCACGCGCTCTTGATATCGAGGGAGCTGAAGACTTTGACAACGTCCACTACCATGTTTCAAACATCCAGCAATATGAAGGACAGCAAGTGACCGTCCTTGGTGGTGGGGACTCTGCTGTGGACTGGGCTCTTGCTTTTGACAAGATTGCTCCAACTACAATCATTCACCGTCGGGACAACTTCCGTGCCTTGGAACATAGCGTTGAAGAACTCAAACAATCTTCTGTCAGCATCAAAACACCATTTGTTCCTAGCCGCTTGATTGGCGAAAATGGTCATGCCACTCATCTTGAAATCACAAAAGTTAAAGCTGATGAAACCGAACTTATCCCGATTGATCACTTATTTGTCAACTATGGCTTTAAATCTTCAATCGGAAACTTGAAAGAATGGGGTGTAGAATTGCAACGCCATAAAATCAAGGTGAACCAAAAACAAGAAACCAGCCTTCCTGGAATTTATGCCTGTGGAGACTGCTGCTTCTACGAAGGAAAGATTGATCTCATCGCTACAGGTCTGGGGGAAGCTCCAACAGCCGTGAACAATGCCATCAACTACATCTATCCAGATAAGAAAGTCCAACCAACGCACTCAACTAGTTTATAATAAAAAAGGCCTTTGGCCTTTTTTATTTGTCTAAATCGTCTGCGATCTTATTGATCTTACGCAAGCGGTGGTTAACGCCGCTTTTTGAAATAGGTTGTTGCAAGCTATCTGCGATTTGCTGGATGGAATAATCTGGATGGTTCATCCGGATATAGGCAACTTCTTGCAAGTCACTTGGTAAACTACCTAGGCCGACCGTATCCACAATTTTACTAATATTATTAATGGTTTTCATACTGGCTGTGACTGTGCGCTGGATATTGGCCATTTCGGCATTATTGGCCCGATTGAGGTCATTGCGCGTCTCTCTCATGACCTTGATAGACTCAAATTCCTGCATGGCTTGCATGGCCTCTACTACAATGAGAAAATCAATAATATCTTCCGCTCGTTGCAGATAGGTTACCACTCCTTTTTTCCGCTCGATGGTTTTCGCATCTAGTAAAAATCCTTGCATGAGAAGGGCAATTCCTTCCGCGTGGTCTGTATAAACAGAATGAATTTCCAGCTGGTACTTCCCTTTTTCAGGATCTTTTATCGAACCACTCGACAGAAAAGCTCCCCGAAGATAAGCACGGCTAGCTGCTTCATCTTCTAAAACACTAGCATCAATGCCTGTCTCAATCCCAAAAAAGGCATCTGCCAAATGCAAGTCAGCTAAAATCTCTTCTACCTTTTCATCCAAGAATACTGTGTAGACACGATTCTTTTTCAAATTGGTTTTTTGATGGTGGCGAATATCTGATTTGGCCTCATAAAAATGATGCAATAATTCATAGATATGGCGAGCGATCTTGGCATTTTCTGTCGTTACCGATAGCGTCAAGCCGCCCATTGATATGCCGAGGCTCCCAGACATCTTGATAATAGCAGCTAATTCACTCTTTTCAAATCGCTTGAGAGACAATAATTCTTCTTTGACACGAACCGTAAAACTCATTTTCTCACCTGCACGATCTGCATCAGCTCTTCGACCACTTTTTCACCATCATGAAAAGCTCCCCCGTTGACCAGCTTTAAGAAATCGGAAGAAATCACTTGAGGCACTTGCGATCGCAAGCCCTTAAAATCGTGCTCTACCTGGACCAAGTATTCATCAAATTTATTGCTGTTCATATAAGCTGCGGGAACCTGATTGATATTGACAAGGACGGTGTCGATGAACTTTTCTCCCAAATGTTTATGGAGCACGGCAACGTGGTCACTATCTGTGAAATGCTCGGTTTCTCCTCTTTGGGTCATGATATTACAAACATAGGCTACTTGGGCCTTGGTTTCAAGGATGGCTTTCCCAATCTCATCGATCATCAAATTAGGAAGAATCGAGGTAAAGAGCGAACCAGGACCCAAGACGACCATGTCACTTTCAAGAATCGCTTCCACCACTTTCTTACTAGCCTTTGGACGCTCTTGATCAAAGGTATTGGTCACATAAACATGATCAATCATGCCAGTGTAGTTGGCAATGTGGCTTTCTCCTACTATTTCTTTTCCATCTTGAAAAACGGCATGAAGGGTCAAGGGACTATCACTGGACGGATAGATCTTGCCGGTTGTATGAAAGAACTTGGTCAACAACTGCATGGCATTATAGGTCGAGCCTTGCATCTCTGAAATCCCTGCAATAATCAAGTTTCCCAAAGGGTGCCCAGCCAAAGGCCCATCATCGTCCGCAAAGCGGTATTGAAAGACTTTCTCATAAAAACGAGGCATATCTGACATAGCAACCAAGACATTTCGAAGATCCCCAGGTGGTGTCAATTTTTGGATGTTCTTCCGCAATTCACCTGAGCTACCGCCATCATCTGCAACAGTTACAATGGCAGTGATCTCGACCGGTTTCTTTCTTAGACTATCGAGAATAACAGAAATCCCTGTCCCTCCTCCAATAACGGTTACTTTAGGGTTTTCTCATGAGCGATTCACCGTTTCTTTCCGTCTGTCCTTGTCTCTATGACTGCAATTGACCTGCCAATTTTTTTCTAAATCATGCGCTAAGCGCTCTGCAAAAGGCTACTGAACGGTGTTGACCTCCAGTACAGCCCATGGCGATGGTGAGAACGGATTTACCCTCCCGTTTATAAGACGGTAAAATAGGAACGATTAAGTCATGGAGATGACGGTAAAAAGTCCTCTGATTCAGGGTGATCCATGACATAATCATAGACAGCTGGATCTTGACCGGTTAAATTCCGAAGTTCCAATTTGTAGTAGGGGTTTTGGAAGGAAACGCACGTCAAAGACAAGGTCAGCATCGATCGGAAGGCCATATTTAAACCCAAATGACATGACCTCAACCCGAAAAATCTGGCTGATTATCTTGACTGGCAAATTGTTCTGCGATCGTTTTTTTCTCAAATTACGAGGTGTCAACTCAGTCGTATCCACCACATTTTGACTGATATTTTTTTAAAGGGGACAAGAGTTCGCGCTCTAGGGTAATCCCATCTAAGACACGGCCATCTGCCGCTAATGGATGGCTACGACGGGTTTCCTTGTATCGTGCTACCAACTCACTGTCAGTGGCATCCAAGAACAAGACCTTGAAAATCGAGGTCTTCTTGATTGTCCAATTCATCCAAAAATGGTGCGAATTTCATTGAAAAAAGAACGGCTCCGCATATCCACAACAACGGCTAATTTATTGTTATCGGGACTGTGGCGCATGAGCTCAATAAATTTCAGCAAGAGCGCCGGTGGCATATTATCGATGGTAAAGTAACCCAAATCCTCAAACGATTGGATGGCGACGGTCTTACCCGCACCGCTCATCCCTGTTACCATGACCAGTTGAATCTTACTTTCTGTCATTTTCTCCTCCCATAAATAAAACAGAGTGGCCTACAGTTTCCTGCTCTCCACTCTGTCTTTTTGTCTTTGAATGGTTATTAGGCCTTTGATTTCCGCAATAACTTCAATTTCAACCTTCACATCACGTGGCAGGCGTGCTACTTCAACAGCAGATCGAGCTGGAAACTCTGTAGTAAAGACTGTTTTATAGACCTCATTAAAAGGTACAAAGTCATTCATATCACTTAAGAAACAAGTAGTTTTCACCACGTGGTCAAAGTCTGTCCCAGCCTCTTCCAAAATAGCCCCAATGTTCTTTAAGACTTGTTCTGTTTGTTCTTGGATGGTTTCGCCAATGATTTCGCCTGTTTCAGGTGACAAGGGAACTTGTCCACTTGCAAAGAGAAGATTCCCTACGATTTTCCCTTGAACATAAGGTCCAATTGCTGCGGGTGCTTTATCTGTATGAATTGTTTTTGCCATAGTATTCTCCAAGTCTATTTACTTCTGCTGGTTTTCTTTTGCTAATTTTTCCCTTTGTAAGCGTAATTTGCGCTTAGGATTTAGCGTATTAAAGAGTTCTTCTAGTTTTTCAGCATTCCAAACATCGGCTGCTGAAACAAAATTTCCATTTTCATCTCGAAAAGATATTGGTTTATCTCCCACTGAAAAAGCCTCACTTCTTATTTGGAATCCTTGATCCGCTGGGGATCTATCCTAATCTACAAACTCAAATTCAAATTTACCGATCCGGACGATATCGCCATCTTTTGCCCCACGCGCACGGAGAGCTTCATCAACACCCATGCCACGCAATTGACGAGCAAATTTCATGACCGCTTCATCACGATCGAAATTCGTCATATTAAAGAGTTTTTCAAGTTTTTCACCAGACAAGACCCAAGCGGCATCGTCATCCCGACTGATGTCAAAGGCTGGCTGGTCTTCATCAAAGCCATAGTAGACTTCTTCTTGGGCCATTTCGTCTTCTGAATACAAGAGGAATTCTGGTGTTTTGTCTAACAATTCTGCCGTTGCTTCTAACAAGTTATCCAAACCTTGATGCGCCAAACTAGAGATCGGGAAGATCTGTGGCAATTCATCAAACTCATCGTAATTGGCTGCCAATTTCTTCTTGAATTCTTTCAAGTTTTCTTGGCTCTCTGGCATATCCATCTTATTTGCCACAATAATCTGAGGTCGCTCCATCAAACGAAGATTATAGGTTTCAAGCTCTTTATTAATTTGAACATAGTCTTCATAAGGGTCGCGTCCTTCGCTCGCCGACATATCAATAACATGCAAGATAACACGGGTGCGCTCGATGTGACGAAGGAACTGGGTTCTAGTCCAACACCTTGGCTAGCTCCTTCGATCAATCCAGGAAGGTCTGCGACTGCAAAGGATTCACCTGATGGCGTCCGAACCATGCCCAAATTTGGAACGATGGTAGTGAAATGATAAGCTCCAATCTTTGGTTTGGCTGAAGTGATGACACTAAGAAGGGTTGATTTCCCAACAGAAGGGAAGCCAACCAAACCAACGTCTGCCAAGACCTTGAGTTCTAATTCGAGTTCGCGTTCCTGACCAGGTTCCCCATTCTCAGAAATCTCTGGAGCTGGATTCTTTGGAGTAGCAAAACGAATATTTCCACGTCCTCCACGGCCACCGTGTGCGACAATGTACTCTTGTCCATTTTCAACTAGGTCTGTAATGACCTTGCCAGTCTCAGCATCTCGGACGGTCGTTCCTTGAGGGACTCGTACATAGAGATCTTCTGCTCCCCGTCCGTGCATCCCTTTTGGTCATTCCTTTTTCCCCATTTTGGGCTTTGAAATGCCGGTTATAACGGAAGTCCATCAGAGTGCGCAAACCTTCGTCTACTACGAAGATGACGTTTCCTCCACGACCTCCATCACCACCCCAAGGTCCGCCATTAGGGACATATTTTTCACGGCGAAAGGCCACCATGCCATCGCCGCCATTTCCAGCCTTGACCTTAATCTTGGCTGTATCTAAAAACATACTCATAAATAGATGATTTCCTTTATTTCTGTGTGCGTCTTAATAAGAAAGAGCACCAATTGCGGTTGCAAAGATTGCACCAACCGTTACAATCAACATAATCACAATGACAACCATCGTGATCATTTCAAATGGTGTTTTTTTACGTTTTCCGTTATCTCCAAAAGCCACTTCTAATACCTCGATTACTATAAATTCATTAGCCCTATTTTACCACGAAATAGGGGATTTTTCAAATCGAGCCTACACAAAAAGACCAGACAGAAGTCTGATCTCTTTTTATCTTTAGGAGTGTTTTTTTCTGAGCGAAAGATACGAACGCTCATAAGCAGGATCGATAAGAATGGTCCCTGACTTTTGAATACACAAAGCTCACACCTAGACACATTCATTTTTAAAGTCCGATTTCTGCTTGAACAACTGCAGCAATGGTATCCACATAGTAGTCCACTTCTTCATGGGTTGGTGCTTCTGCCATCACACGAAGGAGAGGTTCAGTTCCACTTGGACGCACGAGGATGCGGCCATTTCCTGCCATTTCCGCTTCCATTTTTTCAATGATTTCACGAATAGCAGGCACTTCCATCGCCTTGTCTTTCATGCTATTTTCAACCCGGATATTGACCAGTTTTTGTGGATAAATGGTTACTTCAGTAGCCAATTCAGATAATTTCTTACCGGTTTCTTGCATGATTTTAGTCAATTGAACGCCTGTTAATTGGCCGTCCCCAGTCGTGTTGTAATCCATGATGACTACATGACCGGACTGTTCCCCACCAAGGTTATACCCAGATTTGCGCATTTCTTCGACCACATAGCGGTCCCCGACAGCTGTGATTTCTTTTTGAATTCCCTTTGCATCCAATGCCTTATGGAATCCGAGATTGGACATGACGGTTGTGACGATCGTATTTTTCTCGAGCAAGCCCTTGCTTGAAAGATACGAACCGATGATGTACATGATCTTATCCCCGTCTACGATTTCTCCATTTTCATCCACTGCAATCAAGCGATCACTATCTCCGTCAAAGGCAAGACCAATCGCTGCGCCTACTTCGTTCACTTTCTCTTGCAAGTGCTCTGGGTGAGTAGAGCCAACCCCATCATTGATGTTCAAACCATCTGGGTTTTCACCGATGACGGTCAATTGAGCTCCTAAATCTGCAAAGATTTGACGAGCACTGGTAGAGGCTGCACCATTTGCTGTATCTAAGACCACGTGCATGCCCTCGAGTTGGACACCTGTCGATACAAGGAATTCTTGATACTTACGCAAGCCTTCTGGATATTCCATGACCGTTCCTAAACCTTGCGCACTTGGACGTGGAAGGGTATCTTCAGCGGCATCAAGCAAGGCTTCAATTTCAAGCTCGCGATCATCATCCAATTTGAAACCATCACCACCAAAGAATTTGATTCCATTGTCCAAGGCTGGATTGTGGCTAGCAGAAATCATAACGCCGGCGCTGGCTTTTTCCGTACGAACCAGATAGGCAACACCTGGCGTTGCAATCACACCCAACTTATAAACGCGAATCCCAACTGATAAGAGGCCAGCGATCAAAGCATGCTCCAGCATTTCACCAGAAATACGCGTATCACGTCCAACAAACACCAAAGGTGTTTCTTCTTCATGTTGGCTCAACACATAACCACCGAAACGACCCAACTTAAAGGCTAATTCTGGCGTTAATTCTACATTTGCTTCTCCACGGACACCGTCCGTTCCAAAATATTTACCCATTTTTGATTACCTTTTTACTTTCTAATTACTTGAACTGGAAGAGGTCGACGACGAACTGCTAGAGCTTGACGTAGACGAGCTACTCTTTGTGGTCACTTGAATCCGTGTTTCACTCGGATTAACCAAGCCTGGTAGAATATTTCCTTGAGCATCCACTGCATTTAAGGAAATGGTTCCGCTATAATTTCCACTGATGATCTCACTGGATGGGAAGACTGCTTGGACATGATCAATACGACTTAAGGTTTCTTGATCACTCGTCACTTCCACCTTAGTTTTTTCAAGAGAAATATCCGTTACCGTAATTCCATCCACAATTTGATTATCCGGGATCGTGGCTCTAACTGCAAACGATTTTTTCGCTTTCTTCCCGATTTACAGAAACTTTCTGAGGTTCTACGGTTGCTGTCAAACCAGCTGGAAGATCTTCCACAATCAACGGCACTTCAACGGTGCCTTCCTTGACCTTACGAAGATCCGCTACCACGCGAAACTTCCTAGTTCCCGGTTGCATCTCACTTGCAAGTGCGACCCGGTTTGAACCCTTTAGAAAGACTGTTACCTCGGATGTCAAGCCACTGACAAAATATGTCTTGTCATTATACTTGGCATCAATTGGAATATTGGTCAAGGTATTGGTGTAGGTCTCTGAGCTCACTTGTCTAGCGCTACTATTATTTTGAAAATTAAAGGAAGATGCATTGATAAACAAGATAAAGGACAATAAGACGGAGGCTAAAACATAAAGAAATTCTTTTTTCGATCTCATTTTGTTACCCTCCCAAATAGACGCTCTTTCCAACTACTCGTTTTATTCTCTTCAGGAACCAAGAAGGATCTCAATTCTGCCTCGAACTCTTCTAAAGTTAAATCGTGTCGGAAAGTTCCATTATAGGTCACAGAGATCCCGCCCGTTTCTTCTGATACCACGAAGGTAAAGGCATCAGAAACTTCAGATAAGCCAATAGCTGCACGGTGACGCGTTCCAAACTCTTTTGAAATTCCGGTGTCTTCTGTCAAGGGCAGGTAAGCACAAGAAACGGCAATTTTATCATTGCGGACAATGACCGCTCCATCGTGCAAAGGAGTATTAGGAATGAAGATATTAATCAGCAATTCTCCTGAAATTTCCGCATCTAGTGGAATCCCTGTGGAGATATATTCCTGAAGGGTTCTGGCTCCTTGAATAGCTACCAAGGCACCAATCTTGCGTGGGCTCATATAAGCCACTGCCTTAACATAGGCCTGTACCATTTTCTCTTCCTGACTGACTTCACTCGTCGTAAAGAACTCTGTCGCCCGACCCAGACGCTCCAAGCCAATCCGAATCTCAGGGGAGAAAATCACAACCAGGGCGATAACCCCATAGGTAATCACTTGATTGATCAGCCAAGAAATAGTCGTTAAACCCAAAAAATTGGCTAAAAATTGAGCCAAGAAAAAGATAATGACCCCACGCACCAAAATCATGATCTTGGTCCCGACGATGGCCTTGATCAAAAAATACAACAACCAAGCCACCAGGGCAATATCGATGATATTGATAATAACACTCCACCAATTCGGGAACAAACTAGTCCAAAATTGTGGATTTGAAAACTGTTGAATATTCATATTCTCATACCTACCACTTCTCTAAAAGACATCATCTTATTATAACACGTTTCAACAGATTTTTCTGTAACCTTCTGATGCTTTTTATGATAAAATATGATTTATGAAGATAAATACAACCTTGGGCCTTCTGGCAGGAAAGCTTTCCGGCTCTATTCTAGAAAAGATGGGGCGGGGATCAACCCTACCAGGTAAAGTAGCCCTCAAATTTGATAAAGATATTCTCAGTCAACTGGCAAAAAACTATGAGATTGTTGTGATTACAGGGACAAATGGAAAAACCCTGACCACTGCGCTAACAGTAGGTATTCTCCAAGAAGCTTTTGGACCTATTTTGACCAATCCAAGTGGGGCCAATATGATCTCTGGGATTACAACGACCTTCTTACGTGCTAAGCATTCGAAAGCAAATCGACCGATTGCGGTACTTGAAATTGACGAGGCCAGCCTCTCTCGGATTTGTGATTATATTAAGCCCAGCCTTTTTGTGGTCACCAATATTTTCCGGGATCAGATGGACCGCTATGGGGGAGATCTACACGACCTACCAAATGATTTTGGATGCCATTCACAAGGTCCCAACTGCGACGGTTCTGTTAAATGGTGATAGTCCGCTCTTTAATAGTCAGACCTTGTCCAATCCGATCCAATATTACGGATTTGATACTAACAAATCGGAGCCACAACTAGCTCATTACAATACGGAAGGAATCCTCTGTCCGCATTGTCACAACATCCTCAAGTACAAGTTCAATACCTATGCTAATCTTGGGGATTATATCTGTGAGCACTGTGGTTTCCACCGGCCACCTCTGACTTATGCCGTATCAGACCTCCTCTCATTAACCCAGCGCTCTTCCCAATTCCGAATCCAAGGCCAAGACTACCACATCAATATCGGTGGTCTTTACAACATCTACAATGCCTTAGCTGCTGTCTCTGTTGCTGGATTCTTTGGAGTACAACCTGAAGTGATTAAGCAAGGATTTGATCGCAGTCGCGCTGTCTTTGGTCGTCAGGAAACCTTTAAGATTGGGGATAAAGAATGTACCTTGGTCCTGATTAAGAATCCAGTTGGTGCGACCCAAGCCATTGAAATGATCAAACTAGCACCTTATTCCTTTAGCTTGTCGGTCCTCCTCAATGCGAATTATGCGGATGGAATCGACACCAGCTGGATTTGGGATGCAGATTTTGAGCAAATCACCCAGATGGATATTCCAGAAATCAATGCTGGCGGGGTGCGCCACTCTGAGATTGCTCGGCGGCTTCGGGTCACTGGCTATCCGGCTGAAAAGATCACAGAAATGGCTGAATTAAAAGAGGTCTTCCAACGCATCCAGCAACAGGAAACCCCTCACGCTTACATTTTAGCCACTTATACGGCCATGCTAGAGTTCCGTGAACTCTTGGCCCAAGAACACCTGATTGAAAAGGAGATGCACTAATGACTTATACTTCTCTAGAATCTTCTGATCAGGCACAGTATCCATACAGCCTGCGCATTGCCCATCTCTACGGCAACTTAATGAATACCTACGGGGACAATGGGAATATCCTCATGCTCAAGTACGTTGCGGAAAAACTTGGAGCCCATGTCACAGTGGATATCGTCTCTCTCAAAGACCGGTTCGACCCTGATGCCTATGATATCGCCTTTTTCGGCGGAGGACAAGACTACGAACAGACCATTGTATCAGAAGATCTTCCAGATAAAAAAGAAGATCTTGAACGCTTTATTCATGACGATGGCGTGGTCCTGGCTATCTGTGGTGGCTTTCAGCTTCTAGGCCAATACTACATTGAAGCTTCTGGCAAACGCATTGAAGGGCTCGGTATTATGGGCCACTATACGCTCAACCAAATCAACAACCGCTATATCGGTGATATCAAGATCCATAACGAAGAATTTAACGAAACCTATTATGGTTTTGAAAACCACCAAGGTCGGACCTTCTTGGCTGAGGATGAAAAACCGCTGGGCAAGGTTGTATATGGAAATGGAAACAACAAAGAAGATGGGTGCGAAGGGGTTCATTACAAGAACGTCTTTGGGAGCTACTTCCACGGTCCTATCTTGTCCCGAAATGCCAATTTGGCCTATCGCTTGGTGAGCACTGCCTTAAAAAATAAATATGGCAAGGACCTTTCCCTACCGGCTTATGAAGAGATTCTAAGCCTAGAGCAGCCGGAAGAATACGCTGATGTGAAAAGCAAGGCACCGACTGAACAATAAGGAGATAATGATGAACAAAAATAATCTACACTACATTGCTTTATTACTTTTAATTTTATTGATTGCTGGTATTTCCCTTGCAAACATGCAATCAGTCACTGTGAATTTCCTCTTGGTCCAATTTAAATTGCCCTTGATCATTCTGATCTTGCTCTGTGTCCTCTTGGGTGCATTTGTCATGACCTTGGTTAATTTTTCAAAGGGTTTCTCCCTAAAAAAAGAACTCAAGAGCACTCAAAAGCAACTGGAGGAAGAAAAGAAAGAAGTTAAAATAGAAGAAAAAAATAACAACTAAAAAAGCACCGATCGGTGCTTTTTTCATGCTTTTCTAATGACTTTTTGCATGCAATTTCTTGGCGACTACTTGAGCTAGGAGTGAAAAGAGAATGACACCAGCTCCAATCAGGAGAAAGGATTCTACTCGGACACTTGGTAACCAAGTCATCAAGCCTTTAGCGATGGGCATAAAGAGAATGGCTAGGGTAAAAATAGTGCTTAAGACCCTGCCCAGGTAGTCTCCTTCCACCTTGGTTTGCACTTGGGTAAAAAAGTGAATATTAAAAATTGTCATAAAGAGTTCACAGACTAAATTTCCAGAAAAGGAAAGAAGGTGAGGAAGGGGCAAGCCCATCATGAATACTCCCACTCCTGTTAAAATCAATAAGAAGAGAAGCATCTCCATGCTTGATTTAAATTTATTGGCGATCAAGGCTCCGATGATGGAGCCAATAGCGCCCAAAGTTAAGATGGTCGCATAAGCGCCCTTGACCCCGTAGAGTCGATTGGAAAATGGAAGTAAAAACTCAAAAAGTGCAAAGAAGAAATTGACGCTGGAAGCCACCAAGAGAAGGAAGAAAATCTCTTTCTGATGCCAGATATAGTGCAGTCCATCCTTGATATCCGAAAAAATATCTTTCCCCGCGAACCGTTTCTTTTCTTGAACTTTGGCTTCTTCTTTCGGAAGGAATGCTACCAGAATAAAGGCGATGAAAAAAGTCAGCGCATCCAGTAAGAGGGTCGCGTGGAGACTGGCAAATTGTAAAACAAGGAAAGAGAACACAGGTGAGCTGACACCGACAACCTGTAAGACCAACTCCAAGCGGGCGTTATAGGTAACAATCTCTTCTTTCTCTACGACCTCAGTGATAATGGCTTTGTTGGCCGTACGAGAAAATGCAAAGGCAATGGCCTGAACAATATTGGCAACAATCAGGGCTACAATCATCCAACGATCGTTCCTGATAAAAGAAATCGCCAAACAAAGGAGACCACAAACCAAGTCGGTCGTCATCAAAATCTTGCGACGGGAAAAACGGTCTGAGATCACGCCACCAAAGGGATTGACTAGAATGGAGGTGACAAGTTCAGAAATTTGATAAATCCCCAATACCGTCTTTCCTATAGTCCCCATCGAGGCTAGCCAGACACTATTCCCATAGTCATAGAGCATATTCCCCATTCTATTGATCGCCCCACGAGCAATTAATTGGACTGCATGTCGATTCATAAAAAAACCTCCTTCATTTTCTGAAACTATTGTATCAGTTCATGAAAGAGGTTTTCATTTTGTCCCCTATTTGGGAAAATTAATAAATTACAATTTTATAAAAGGATACCTACTGTTCTTTTGATTGAAGCTGCTTAGCTACTAGCTGAGCCAAGAGTGAAAAGAGAATAACTCCAGCTCCAATCAGGAGAAAGGATTCTACTCGGACACTTGGCAACCAAGTCATCAAACCTTTGGCGATGGGCATAAAGAGAACAGCCAAAGTATAAATCGTACTCAAGACTCTCCCCAGATAATCATCTTCCACCTTGGTTTGCACTTGAGTAAAAACGTGGATGTCGAAAATGGTCACAAAAAATTCACAGACCAGATTTCCCGAAAAGGAAAGATAAGTCGGAAGAGGCAAGCCCATCATGAACACTCCTACACCTGCCATGATCAGTAAAAACAGGAGAATTTTCATACTTGATGTAATTTTATTGGCAACAAGTGCTCCTAGAATAGATCCAATAGCTCCCAATGTTAAGATGGTCGCGTAAGCCCCCTTGACCCCGTAGAGTCGATTGGAAAATGGAAGTAAAAACTCAAAAGCTGCAAAAAAGAAATTAACGCCGAAGCCACCAACAAGAGAAAGAAAATGTCTTTCTGATGCCAGATATAGTCTAACCCCTCCTTGATATCAGAAAAAATATCTTTCCCCGTAAACTGTTTCTTTTCTTGAACCTTTGCTACTTCTTTCGGAAGGAATGCCACTAGGACAAAGGCAATGAAAAAGGTCAGGGCATCTAGTAAGAGTGTCGCATGGAGACTGGCAAATTGTAGAACTAGGAAAGAAAACACGGGAGAACTGACACTAACAACTTGTAAGACCAGCTCCAAGTGCGCATTATAGGTTACAATCTCTTCTTTCTCCACAACTTCTGTAATAATTGCTTTATTGGCAGGTCGAGAAAAACCAAAGGCAATGGCCTGAACAATATTGGCAACAATCAGAGCCCCAATCATCCAACGATCATTTCTGATAAAAGAAATCGCCAAACACAGGAGACCACACACCAAGTCGGTCGTCATCAAAATCTTGCGACGAGAAAAACGGTCTGAAATCACCCCTCCAAAAGGATTCACGAGGATCCCTGTCACTAACTCAGAAATCTGATAGATTCCTAATACCGTCTTTCCTATAGTCCCTATTGAGGCCAGCCAGACACTATTCCCATAATCATAGAGCATATTTCCAATTTTGGTAATCGCTCCACGACTAATTAATTGGACCGCATGTCGGTTCATAAAATCTCCTTTATCTCTCCTATTTAGGAACATTCATCTATTACAAATTTATCAAAGTGTTCTTGATAATAGGCCACCTGCTCTGGAAGACCTAGCACATCAAAAATATGCATAGCCTCTTGCATTTGCTGACTCCCTTCTTCTGTTTGCCCCTTCTGATAGAGGGCAAATCCCTTGAGGTAATGAAAGACATTGCGCTCGTAGAGCTTGATGCTCTTGCCGATAATCTTTTCCACATAGGCTTCAAAATAGCTGGCATTTACGAAAGAACGGTGTTCTAAACAATGCTGGTAACAATTCAGAGCTAGAATCAAGACCAGTTTTCGATGGCGACCAATTTCCTTGTAGAAATCTTCCCGCTCCATTACTTCTCTCCCAAGCCGAGTGACATAATCCACATCATAAAAGCTATAAAGATTGCCAAAGAGGATCAACTCATACATGGTCCATTCTTCCGTTTGAAAGAGATAATCTGCCACCTTTTCTAGATCACTTTGCTTCATCGTGTAGCTGGCATCTCTCTGGCAAATCAGCCCTTGTAACAGGATCCAGTTCAATTCAAAATAAAGGGGATTGGTCGAACTTGTAGCCTTTTCCAGTTGTTCTCTTTGAAGCTTTTGAAAACCCGCAATATCATTTGAGTAGTAAAGCGGAATAATCTGGGCCATCAAGGCCACATGCTCATGGTGTTGGAAATTTCTGGCCTTATCCATAAAATTCTCAATCGTCACATGGATATTGTCCAAAATTTCAAAGAAGCGCGACGTAGCCAGATCCGACTCCCCCAATTCAAAACGGGATAACTGGGAGGTCGAGCAAGCTTCTCCTGCAGCTTCTTTCAATGAATAATTTTTACTCATTCGAAATTCACGAAAAACTTTGCCTAAATCTTCCATTTATTCCACCTGCTCTGACAGTTCTGCCCACTCTTCCATGACCGCTTCCTGCTGGGCAGTTAGTTGATCCAGCTCGCTTTGCAGTTGGACCAAATCCTCAGCATCATTGGTGCTATGCATGGTTTCGGTGATGGTTTGGATTTTCTGATCCAGCTCTTCCATCTCTGCTTCCAATTGCTCAATGCGGCGGGTGATTTTGCGGAGTTCCTTTTGATTTTGCTTTTGCAAGTGATAGTCATTGCCAGTGACTTCTTCCGTTGAAGAAGCGGGCTCAGCTTCTGCTTGCGCTGCAGCAAGGGCCTCTAACTCTGCTTCTTCTCCAGATAATAATCATAGTCTCCCAGATAAAGGGTCGAGCCCTCTTCTGAGAGTTCCAAGACCTGTGTAGCCACCCGATTGATAAAGTAGCGGTCGTGGCTGACAAAGAGCAGGGTCCCATCAAAATCAATCAAGGCATTTTCCAGTACTTCCTTGCTATCGATGTCCAAGTGGTTGGTCGGCTCATCGAGAATCAAGAAATTGTTATTTTCCATGGATAGTTTAGCCAAGAGCAAGCGGGCCCGCTCTCCACCCGACAGCATGCCGACAGTTTTCTTGACATCATCCCCAGAGAAAAGAAAGGCTCCCAGGCGATTGCGGATCTCCACTTCTGGTGTCAGTTTAAAGTCATTCCAGAGCTCATCCAAGACACTGTTGTGAGGGGTTAGCTTACTCTGAGTCTGGTCATAGTAGCCCACCTCGACATTGGCCCCAAAACGAGCTTCTCCCTTGATAAAAGGAATCTGTCCGACAATAGACTTAATAAGAGTAGATTTCCCGATCCCATTTGGTCCTACAATAGCGACCGCATTCATCTTGCGGATATCCAGATTGATGGGCTCTGACAGGATTTGATCGTCATAGCCGACGGCTGCCTCTTCTACTGTCAGGACGACATTTCCCGAGGTCTTATCAGAATGGAAGGTCATATGGGCGGACTTAGTTCCAGCTTCTGGCTTGTCTAGGCGCTCCATTTTTTCCAACTGCTTGCGCCGAGACTGGGCTCGCTTGGTAGTCGAAGCCCGCACCAAATTACGATTAACAAAGTCTTCCAGCGCCGCGATTTCTTTTTGTTGCTTCTCGTAGTTCTTGGCTTCGGTCAACAATTTTTGCTCTTTTTGCTCGACAAAGCTAGAGTAATTGCCGACATAGCGGTCCAAAGAATGCTTGGTCAAATCCAAGCTAATGGTTGCGACCTTATCGAGGAAATAGCGGTCGTGGCTGACAATGAGAAGGGCCCCACTATAATTGACCAGATAGTTTTCCAACCAGGCGATGGTCTCAATATCCAAGTGGTTGGTCGGCTCGTCCAGTACCAAGAGATTTGGTTTTTCCAAGAGCATCTTGGCCAGAGCGAGACGGGTATTTTGCCCACCAGACAGCTCTTCAATCTTCATCTGCCACATAGACTCATCGAACTTGAAGCCGTTAAGAATCGCGCGGATATCTGCTTCATAGGTGAAGCCACCTGCCTGACGGAATTCTTCCGAGAGACGGTCATAGTCCTGCATGAGTTTTTCTAAGTCAGCCCCAGTTTTTTCCCCCATCTCAAGCTCCATCTGTCGCAAAGTTTTCTCCGTTTTACGGAGGTCGTCAAAGACATGGAGCATCTCATCGTAGATGGTATTGGACGACTCAAAGCGGCTATCCTGGGCTAGATAGGAGAGGGAAAGGTCGCGCTTTTTATTGATTTCCCCAGAAGTTGGTTCTTCTTCTCCCACCAAGATTTTCAAGAGCGTAGACTTGCCGGCTCCGTTCTTTCCGACCAGGGCAATCCGGTCCCGTTCATCCACTTGCAGGCTGATATTATCAAAAAGAACCTCCCCTGCAAAAGAGCGTTCAATTTTGTTGGCTTGTAAAATAATCATGTCCCTATTTTACTATCTTTTTTCAGATTAAACAAGGAAAGACGAGCCATCAAAAAAATCCTGAGCCCCTTGAGGCTCAGAACTTTTAGAAAGTATTTTAAAACTTATTCTTCCTTGTATAATTGTCGGACTGCTTCCACATCTGTATCCTGAATACTGTAGAAGGAACCAGCCGGTTGCATGACCGATTCTCCATCAGTGTGGTCCAGCCCAATGGCATGGCCTAGCTCATGCTCAGCTGTATTGACAATCCGATCATAACTATAGTTATAGACATAATTTAAAAGATAATGGCGATTGAGACGCACTGTGATGTGGGTGAAGCGGTTGGTTAAAAGGTTGGTCTGAGAGGCAGTCTCTCCTGCAGCAGAAACGGATGCGTTATCCATTTCCGTCAAGACCACATTAGCCTCTTTTTCATTTGTAACCAGCTTGAAGGTAAAGGCGCCTGTTTGGTTCCAAGCCTCAATAGCATCCCGATAAGCTTTTACAAAAGTTTGACTGATATTGGGATCCAGGTAGACCGTGGCCTCCGCTTTCTCCCAGCGAGCACCGCTATGCTCATGATTGTCTGTCTGCGTCGTCTGTGAGCTAGGTGCCATCCCAAAGCGCGATGCAAAACCCTGATCTCCAAATAAATTGCCGACTTGATAGACAACCTTTTGGGCAGCTCGTCCAAATCCATCCATACCAGAACTAGGAGAATCTGTGAAATAGATGATCCCCACTAGGACGAGAAAACTGATGGCAATGGTCCAGAAAAATCCCCAAAAAAGACTCCAAGCCATGCGAAGGATTCCTCTGAAAAATCGAAAAATGGTTCTCATACATTCTCCTTTCTCTTAAAGAAGGTATGCAATTGTAACACCCCATTCTTAAAAATAACTTAAATAACTGCGCTTTCCAGCTTATTGATGAACGGTTACTTTTCCTGTCTGGTAATCCAGACTAATCCCACTTTGAACATTGGGAACAAAAACATTGAACTCAAGGCTCCCATCACTCGATTTGGCTTCAATATGAGACCCCAATGGAATCAAATCTTCTGGCTGGTTGTAGATCAAGGTGACCCGATAGCGGATCCGCTTGTTCTTATCCAGTGCTTTTCGGACCAGGGTCTCGTAGTAGTTTTGACCGGTGGAATGAGGATCATTGGCTTGATTGGACCAAGCCGTTTGCACAGCGATATTTTTGGGATTGCTTGTCGAAGCATCGAAACCTTTGAGATTACCGATCAAGGCGTAGCCCAATAGGTGGCCCCGATCCACAGCATGGTCATACTCGCCTGACAGATTATGGACCTGATGCCAACCTGCTGGTTTCCAATCGGTTAGGCCACTTCCTGTTGCATCCCGATCTCTGTACTGGCGAGTCGCCTTGGTCATAATAGCGTTCGCAACCGTCGGTACGGTCTTTCCATTGACTTCTTTTGTCTTGTTATCCGCATAGGGTTGACTGGCCACGCTGGCATCCAGATCTGTGCGATTTCCCTTAACTACAAAGGCTCCAGCACCGTTCCATTCCAAGTCATTCCCTAATTGTGAACGGGCAGATTTCGTTAGTACAGAGCTAGCTAACTCTTTACTAGGTGTTTCTTGTTGGCTACTAGTCACCACCGAAACAACCTGATCCGTCGCTTCTTTTCACCGTCGGTTGATTAAAAATAATAGCCCCCAATAGCTAGGGCCGTTGCCACCACGAAAACCTGCTAGGGTTTGTTTGGTTCGTTTGCTTACTGTTTGTTTTGCCATACATCTCTCCAAAAAAAGAGCAGCGCTAGATGGGTCACTGACTCGATTCGCTGCTCTCCTTTTTACTCAATTTTAGTTTAAAAAGCTTATTTGCCTGTTAGCTTTCCAATGATCTCTGACCAGGTATCCGGAGAGAGAATGGACCATGGGTTTTTTTCCATCTCCAATCACTCCATAGCCAATGACCAAACCAACTGCAAAAATGATGATTCCAATCACAGCCAACAGGAGGACAATTCCTAGCTGTTTTCCAACATAGCGAAGATTAGTTTTCATCGTCTTCTTCCTCTACACGTTTCACGTCTGCACCTAATGCCACCAATTTCTCATGGAATTGATAATAACCACGATCTAAGTGACTTAATTTGCTGACTTTCGTTTCTCCTTCTGCTACTAAGCCCATCAAGACCAAGGTTGCACTCGCTCTTAAATCAGTCGACATGACCTCTGCACCTTGGAAGCTTTCCCCTCCAACGATACGAGCTGTATCCCGCATAATATCCGAGTGAACGCCCATCCGACGCATTTCTTCTAAATGCTGGAAGCGATTCTCAAAGACCGTTTCAATCATGGTAGACTCACCTTTAGCCATGGCCATCAAGGCTGTGAATTGAGCCTGCATATCGGTTGGGAATCCTGGATACGGAAGGGTTTTAACGGTTACTGGACGAAGCTTACTGATATCCGATTGAATCCGAATTCCATTTTCTTCTTCGGTTACCGTTACACCCATCTCCTGCATCTTAGATAGAAGCGGACGGTTGTGTTCCCAAATGGCATCTTCGATCAAGACATCTCCACCTGTCATGGCTGCCCCAATCATAAAAGTTCCAGCTTCGATGCGGTCTTGCACGACATTGTGGTTTGCACCGTGCAAGCTCTCCACACCAACAATGGTCAAGGTCTCAGTTCCTGCCCCCTTAACATTAGCTCCCATTTTATTCAGCAAGAGAGCTAGGTCAACAATTTCAGGTTCCCGAGCTGCATTTTCAATCACAGTGACTCCATCTGCCAAGGTTGCAGCCATCATAATATTTTGTGTCGCCCCTACTGATGGGAAGTCCATATAGATGTGTGCACCCTTGAGACGATCTGCTTTTGCTTCAATATAGCCGGCCGTTTGGGTAATTTCAGCTCCCATAGCTTCCAGACCTTTGAGATGGAGGTCAATCGGACGACTACCGATCGTACAGCCTCCAGGCATGGAAACTTTGGCATGGCCATTGCGTGCCAAGACAGGACCTAGGACAACGATAGAAGCCCGCATCTTACTCACATATTTATAAGGCGCTTCCTCTGATAATTTTGCTTGCGCATCTACGACAACTGTATTGTCTTCTTCATTGAAGGTTACTTGTGCATTCAACCCACGAACAACATTGTTCATTGTAAAGACATCTGATAAAACAGGTACATTTCAAGGTTGTCACGCCCTCGCTTGCTAGAACTGTTGCAGCAAGAAGAGGAAGGACAGCATTTTTTGCTCCTTCGATTTTGACGGTTCCAACCAGTCGATTATGACCACCATTAACGATTATTTTTTCCATACGGGATTGTTCTCCAATTTCTTAAAGTCACGCTTTCTATCATACCATATTTTTTATAAAATGTGGCTAGAATTGGCCAATAAAAATCTGCCGACTCATCTCATAGACACTGATAAAAAATGAGCTGGCTAGATAGCCGATTCCAATGCTGATCATCAAGATCAAAAAACGGATTTTAACCGCATTTTCAGCACTTACTTTTAAAAACTTTTCCCATTGAACCAGGTTCAACAATAGGTAATAGGCAAAAAAGATAAACAATAGATGGCTTGAAAGGTTAAAAATCATTTGAATCATACAGCTATTATACCATATTTGGTCCGTACTTTCTTCTTTTGATTCTCTCCCAACAAAAATAAGGTGAGGACAAAACCTCCACCTTATTTTGAATATCTTATAAACGATTTCCGACATTAATCCGGTTAATGGCGCGTTGAAGAGCAATTTTAGCACGACGTTCCATATCAACCGAATGCTGATCTTTGGCTTCTTCAATCGCTTTTTCAGCTCGCAGTTTGGCACGTTCTGCACGACTAATGTCGATATCTCGAGCACGTTCGGCAGAATCGGCAACAATGGTAATGACATTATCAGCTACTTCGATAATCCCCCCATTGACTGCAATCCAATCAATATGTTTGTCATCGTCGACACGACGAACCTTTACTTGGTCTACAGCCAAAACCGCAATGGTATTGATATGATGAGGTAAAATCCCTAATTCACCATCAATTGTCTTGACAGATACAAATGCGGCATGATGATCATAAACCAGTCCATCCGGTGTAACGATTTGGACGTTCATTTGACTCATCTTTCACCTCTTCTTAGAATCCCATTTTTTCAGCTTTGGCGATCACATCTTCGATCGATCCAACACCACGGAAGGCATCTTCAGGAAGATGGTCATATTTCCCATCCAAAATTTCTTTAAAGCCACGAACAGTTTCTCCAACTGGTACATAAGAACCAGGTTGACCTGTAAATTGTTCTGCAACGTTGAAGTTTTGTGACAAGAAGAATTGGATCCGGCGAGCACGAGCAACCAAGGTCTTTTCTTCGTCAGACAATTCATCCATCCCCAAGATAGCAATGATATCTTGCAATTCATGGTAACGTTGAAGGACGCGTTTGACTTCAGAAGCTACTGCATAGTGTTCTTCTCCTACGATTTCTGGAGAAAGGGCACGTGAGCTTGATGCCAATGGATCCACCGCAGGGTAGATCCCCAATTGTACCAATTTACGTTCCAAGTTGGTGGTTGAATCCAAGTGGGCAAAAGCGGTTGCTGGCGCTGGGTCTGTATAGTCATCGGCTGGCACATAGATGGCTTGGATGGATGTAACAGAACCTTTCTTCGTTGACGTAATCCGTTCTTGCAATTGCCCCATTTCAGTTGCCAAAGTAGGTTGGTAACCAACGGCTGAAGGCATCCGTCCCAAAAGGGCTGATACTTCTGATCCGGCTTGGGTGAAACGGAAGATATTGTCGATAAACAAGAGAACGTCTTGACCTTCTACATCACGGAAGTATTCCGCAATGGTCAAACCAGTCAAAGCAACACGCATCCGTGCTCCAGGTGGTTCGTTCATTTGTCCAAAGACCATGGCTGTTTTCTCAATAACGCCAGATTCTTTCATTTCCCAGTAAAGGTCATTCCCTTCACGTGTCCGTTCCCCAACACCGGTAAATACAGAAATACCGCCATGTTCTTGGGCAATATTATGGATTAATTCTTGAATCAAGACGGTCTTCCCAACTCCGGCACCACCGAAGAGTCCGACCTTCCCACCTTTCAAATAAGGGGCCAAGAGGTCAATGACCTTGATCCCTGTTTCAAGAATTTCTTCTGAAGTAGAGAGCTCGTCAAAGGATGGAGCTTTTTTTGTGGATGGAGTCACGAGGAGCATCCTCAGCAAAAGGTTGATCCAAGTCAATGGTATCTCCAAGAACATTGAAGACACGTCCCAAGGTTTCTTTTCCGACAGGAACAGAGATTGGACGACCTGTGTCCAAGACTTCCATTCCACGTGTTAAACCATCGGTTGATTCCATGGCGATGGTCCGAACGACCCCATCACCAAGTTCCAAAGCTACTTCAAGAACGACTTTTGATTTTTGTTGGTCATTTTTATAGACTACAAGCGCATTATTGATCTCAGGAAGTTTATCTCCAACAGAAAGGCAACGTCTACGACGGGACCTACGACCTGAGAAATTTTGCCTAAACTCATGTCATTCTCCTATTCTAAGTAATTTCTACTGCTCAAAAGTTCTCTTTCGAGCATCTGTTTTTATATTTAAAATTGTATCCGACAACTATTCAAGGGCGCTAGCACCAGCAACGATTTCGGTAATTTCTTGTGTAATCGCTGCTTGACGAGCACGGTTGTATTGAATCGTTAATTCATCAATGACTTTCTTGGCATTGTCTGTTGCAGTTTGCATAGCCATCATCCCCGCAGCATTTTCAGCTGTTTTAGCATCAATAATGGCACCATAGATCATGCTTTCAGCAAATTGAGGGAGCAATTGATCCAAAATGGCATCTCGACTAGATTCCAATTCTAGATTCAATGCATAGTCCTCATCCGCTTCATTGGGGTCCAAATCAATAATTGGAAGCATTTGTTCCACCCGCATTTGACTCGTCAAACTGTTGACATGGTGGTTGTAACAGACATACAACTCATCAAACAAACCTTCTTGATACATTTGGACTGTTTTCGAAATGATCTTGCGAACTTCCTTAAAGCTAGGCTGATCAGGCAAACCACGCAATTCATAAACCGGCTGAATCCCACGGGCGCGGAAGAAATCCGCACCGACGCTTCCAATACAGATCACTTCAAAGTCATCTCCAGTTGGATGGTATTCTGTCTTCATTTCCATCATGGTTTTAAGGATGGAGGCATTGTAGCCCCCGACCAAACCACGATCGGATGTAATGACAATATAAGCTGTCTTTTTTACCGGTCGACTTACCAACATGGGATGGGACTTGGCATTTTCTGTTTCATGTCCATGGAGCAAGTCTGTTAATAACTTACGTACCTTAGCGGCATAAACCTGAAAATCCTTGGCTGCTTGCTCAGATTTCCCGAGTTTAGCAGCAGACACCATCTGCATAGCATTGGTAATTTGACTGGTATTTTTAGTGGATGCAATTTTATTCTTTATATCATTTAATGAAACTGCCATCTTCCACTCCTATTTCTATTTGAAATTTGACTGGTTGACAAATTCTGTAAGGGCTGCATCCAGTTCTTCTTCTGCTGGAAGATCATGTGTTGAACGAATCGTCTCAAAGATTTGATTATAATGTGCTTCAAAGTAATCAAACAACTCTTCTTGGAAACGAAGAATGTCATCTACCGGAACACTATCTAAGAAACCATGAGTCAAGGCGTACAAGATCACAACTTGTTTCAACCGTCAGTGGTTCATGAACAGGTTGTTTCAATACTTCAACCGTTCGGCGACCACGGTTCAATTTAGCTTGAGTGGCCGCATCCAAATCACTACCAAATTTCGTGAAGGCTTCTAACTCACGGTATGAAGCGAGGTCGATACGAAGGGTACCAGCAACCTTCTTCATGGCCTTGATTTGAGCAGATCCACCTACCCGAGATACAGAAGAACCTGCATCAATGGCTGGACGAATACCGGCATTGAACAAACTATCTTGCAAGAAGATTTGTCCGTCTGTGATCGAAATCACGTTAGTTGCGATATAAGCGGAAATATCTCCTGCTTGGGTTTCAATGATTGGAAGAGCTGTAATAGAACCCCCACCCAATTCATCTGAAACTTTAGCTGAACGTTCCAACAAACGGCTGTGAAGATAGAAGACATCCCCTGGGAAGGCTTCACGTCCTGGTGGACGACGGAGAAGAAGGGACAATTCACGGTAGGCTACGGCTTGTTTTGACAAATCATCATAGACGATCAAAACATGTTTACCGTTATACATGAACTCTTCTGCCATAGCAACCCCAGCATAAGGTGCCAAATAAAGTAATGGAGACGGTTGAGAAGCCGAAGCAGTTACCACAATCGTATAATCCATAGCTCCGTATTTACGGAGAGTTTCTACTTGCGTACGAACTGTTGATTCTTTTTGACCAATCGCCACATAGATACAGATCATGTCTTGACCCTTTTGGTTCAAAATGGTATCGATGGCAATCGAAGTTTTCCCTGTTTGACGGTCCCCGATGATCAATTCCCGTTGACCGCGTCCAATTGGAACAAGGGCATCAATGGCTTTCAAACCAGTTTGTAGAGGTTCTGAGACAGATTTCCGTTGCATAACACCAGGAGCTGGCGTTTCAACTGGACGGAATTTATCTGTCACAATCTCACCCAAACCATCCACTGGTTGGCCAAGTGGGTTGACAACACGACCAATCAAGGCATCTCCTGCAGGGACTTCCATGATTTTACCTGTACGACGGACAGAGTCTCCTTCACGAATATCCGTGAAATCACCCAAAATGATGATCCCGACATCCGTTGTTTCCAAGTTTTGAGCCATCCCGTATGAGCCATTTTCAAAGATCAATAGCTCACCACTCATGGCGTTTTCAAGACCATGAGCACGGGCAATCCCGTCACCAATGTAGGTTACAACACCTGTCTCAGTGACGTCAAAGTTTGGCTTGAAATTTTCAATTTGTTGCTTAATTAAAGCGCTGATTTCTTGTGCGTTAATCGCCAAAATTCACACCACTTTCTATTTCAATTTAGATTTTATGACTTGCAATTGGTGTTTGAGACTGGTATCCAATGTTTTATGATTGGCTGTCACGACAAAACCACCAATTAGATCTGGATCGATCTTTTGTTGGATTGAGCGAACTTGAATCCCAAATTTTCTTTCGATAATGGGTACCAATTTTTGCTCTTGAACAGGATCCAAGGCTGTAGCTGTCGTAACCGTCACGACAAAAGCATTACTCAGTCGTTGGATCTGATCTAAACAAATCGTTACAATGTCATAAAATAAGGCTTCACGATGATTGAGAATAACCACTTCAATCAAATGGTCGAGTAATTGTGAATCCGAGGGTTGAAAAAGTCGTAGACTTTTTGCTTTCTCTTCATCCTCTACACCGATATGAGCTAAGAAGTTAGCAAGTCCCGTTTCCTCAAAAATACCCTTGATTTGGGTTAATTTTTCAAAGACCAGGTCTTGTTCTCCTTTTTCAAAGACCAATTGAACAAAAGGCTGGGTATATTTCTCAATCACCATCAGTTGCTTTTTGTCCATTAGGCTTCTCCTAATTCATCAAGATAGCGATCGATCAGTTGGCGTTGACCTTCAGCATCCAGCTGTTGGCTCAACAATTTGCTGGCAAGATTGACAGTGAGATCTGCCACATCGCCTTTGATACTGTTCAATGCTTCTTCTTTGTTATGCGCAATTTCTTGTTGCGCTTTTTCTTTCAAACGTACTGCTTCTTGAGTGGCTTCTGAAAGGATCTGAGATTTGTTCTTTTCTGCAGTTTCCTTTGCATTTTCGACGATAGACGCTGCTTCTTTGCGGCTACCTGCCAACTCTTCTTCACGTTTATTTGCTAGTTCCTCAGCTTTTTGACGAGCTGATTCTGCTCCATCAATATCATCTGTAATCTTTTTGGCACGCGCTTCTAAAATTCCATTGATATTGTTCCATGCAAATTTCTTTATTAAAAAGATTAATAATAGGAAGGAACCAGCAATGAGAATAAAGTTACCAATAATTTCACTCATTGATACATGCATTCTTCTACTCCTCCTCTACTTACTCTTCGCCATTAATTTTCTTACCAATATAGATTGATGACAACATGGTAAACACATAGGCTTGGATACATGAAATGAAAATCGAAAACGCTGTCCACGCCATGCTTCCAATAAAGGCAAATGGATACCAATAAACAGCTTGATGCGACAAAGTCACAAGCAAGCTTGCTAGTACCTCACCCGCAAAGATATTTCCGAAGATCCGAAGAGCCAAGGAGGCAAAGTTCGTTAATTCTTCCAAAATATTCATGGGGGTCATAAATCCAGGTGTCACAAAAGCCTTTAAATATTCCTTCACACCACGTCGGCGAATTCCTTCTACATGGGCGATTAAGGTGATCAAAAATGAAAAGGCAAAGTCATAACCCAGGTTAGCGGTTGGTGATGTCCACAAATTGTAACCATTGGTCGTTTCGATTTTAGCCATCAATCCAATGTTATTGGCCACTAAAAGAAATAGGAAAAGAACAAACAAGAACAAGGAATAGTCCTTTATATAATGTTCCCCAATATTTCCTTTGGTGAAACCTACGACAAAGTCATATGCGTATTCCAGCACATTTTGTTTGCCCTTTGGTCGGATCGTCATTTTACGGCTGGCCCAATAAATAAAGCCAAAAACCACCAAAACAGCAATCAAGGTCATAGCAAGTAGGGTCAAATTAAAAGTTACAGGTCCAAGAGTGATCGTTGGATTGATACTTTCTTCCAAGGTTTGACACCTCCTTTTCTAAAACAGAAGCGTCTATTTGATAATAAAGGCCATAACCAAAGTAACGAAGAAAGTACCTTCGACAAAGGCAACACCAAGGATCAAAAGGCTACGCAATTGGCCAATAATTTCTGGTTGACGAGATGCAGATTTTAACAAACTGCTCATCATCAAACCTTCTGCAAGTGACACACCAAAGCAGGCTAAACAAAGACCTAAAAATGTTAAATTCATGATGAATTCTCCTTTTATAAATTTTACCTCCTTAGTTTACTCCTAAAAGATATAATAGTCAAATATTTCATAGAAAAGAAAGCGTTTTTGTTAAATTACGTTATTTTTTTAATATGATAAATTTTCCGATCTACGATTGATTCCTTTTAATTTTTAGACACTTTGTACACCTCTATTCATTTTTTCTTCTAAAAAACTCTCACCTGCTCAGCAGATGAGAGAATTCAATTATTTAAAGATAGACGTTTTAAAACTATCAGTTTGTTGCAGCAATTTCTTAAAGATTTTTCTTTCAATGCAACCGTATTGTCAAATTTGACAGAACCGTTACTTAGAGTAACCTTATCTTTATCAACCGCTTCAGCAAATGCACGTTTCAGGTCTTCATAGCTAGTGTAGGTTTTACCATCGATGTCAATAGCCTGAATTCCATTCTTGGCACTTGTCACAACTTCATTGAAGTAAGCTTTCTTCCAGTCTTCAAGGGTACTGAATCTTCCATCAGAAATCTTTTGAATGATGTAATCATCCCCTAGAGTCGCATGGCCTGCTTGTTTGGACTCTTGTTTATACTTGTTCGAAGCATACCCTAGGAAGCCTTTTTCATAGCCATAATAGCCCCAAATTCTGAAAGTATTGTGTTTAAAGGACATAGCTCCAGGAGCCCCTTCACTGGTATTCCCACCATAGATACCTGACATCATCGGCACCGTCACATAGGCTGAACCAAAGTCTGATGGATTATAGACTCCATTTCCAGGACCACGGTTGGTCATAAAATTGTTGGTAATGAGGTCATCTACAGTGTGCAAGGCGATGGCTTTTTCCTCATCACTCAAAGGACGTACCTTATCGAATTGATTCTTGGTGTTAGTTCCTCGGTATTGTTTATCGACCTTCTTGAACCAAGCATTGTTCAAGTCTTGACTGTCTTTATTGAGGACAGCTTCCCCTTCTAGGTAATCCAGAAGCATGAGCGTATCGTTATACCCTTTCATGTACCGATCAATCTCCTCACGTGAGGTGAGGTCATTTGGATTAGTATTGTACCATTGGTTGCCATCGTTTGGACGTTCATAGGCCATGTTGAGACCTAAGGCTTTGTATTCCCCATTTGGATTGGATACGGATGGTGTTTGGAGCATTCCCTTGGGCAAAGGCTTCAATATCTGTTCCTTCGCGGTGTCTCCAACCACCTAAGTAAACCATACGGTCATTGACGTGCGTCGTTTCGTGGGTAAAGGCAGACACCCCAAAATCACTGATCATATCCGTCACCATGAAGAAGACAGAATCGTCTTTATATGGATTTCCGTAAATTCGCGCTACTGCTCCCATCCGCCAATCTGTCGCATGGTAACGATCGGTTGGGCCATATAATTCACGGATTGGAGCGACATCTTTGCCACTGTCGTATGGCCCATAACGGTCTGTACTAATGCCCTTGATAGTTTTGGTTATCAAGGACAGGGGTCGGCACCATATTATTGCTCTTCAAGAGCTGATTGCGAACCTTATCCGTTGCTAGACGTGACCAGAAATCCAGGTAATTCTGTTGCCCTTTTGCGACCTTATCAATTTCCGCCTTGAAGGCATTTCGTTCCGCTTCAGTGTTCTTACCGTATTTTTCGAAGGAACTATAGGCCATGGTATTGTAGGTTGAAATCAAGAACATATGGGCATCTTTTAAGTTCAAGAGTGGCAAGATCATTTTACCGTGAACATCATTGTTTAAGCCCTCATAGGCTCTATGTTTAGCAGATGCAAACGCTGGATTGGTCGTCTCAGGCTCCACAATATAGACATTGTCTTTGGTTGCTTTGATGAACCAATCATTCAAGTCTGTATCACTTGTAAAGAGCTCCATATTGTACTTCAGGAAGTCATTTAGGTTGCCAGAAAGAGTAGATTTAGCAACGACTTCTCGGAAGGCATCGTGGGTACGAGTTCCCTTTGATATAGTCTTCTTTTGAACCAATTTCAATCAAGCGGTCTAAAACATCGACATTCTTCCCATAGAAGTCTGGCTTGAACAACATGAGCTGTTTGAGATTGACATCATCGAACTTCACTCCATAATAGCGATTGAGGTAAGAAAGCCCCAAAAGAACAGCAGCCTTATTGTCATCAATCTTCTTGATAAGGGCCCGTTTAGCAGCCTCATCTGTATTTAATTGATGGTCTTGGTTTTCAACCAGTTGTTTCGACAAAGTGAGTCAGATTGTCCTTGACTGCTTGGAAGCTTTCTTCGAGGTAAAGGTTCTTAATAGCATTGACTTTGTTAGGACCTGTTCGACCAAGATGTGTGTAGATTGGATCCGATTGCAATTCGACAGGGACTTAATTTTCTCAACGATGGCACTAATGAGATCGCTCCGGTCCTTGTCCACCATATTCGGCGTGTAGACCACTTCACCGAGCTCCGCTACACTGTACTCTTTGACTTGTTTAACTTTAGAGTCTTTCGGTGTCATGCTAAAGATATCTTTTGTCTTATCCGCATAATGGATCAGGATGTGATCAGCATCCGCTAGTTCTGTGACAAAATCATTGCCCTTCATAGCCGTCACAGACAAGACTTCCTTGGTCAAGAGAGGACTAGTTGCAGCCAATTTATTCCCTTGGTCGACAATCCACTCTTTGTTGTAGAATGGTTGCAATTTAGCAATATTGCGGTAAGCTAGCTCACGAGTCGCATCGTAACCAGTGATGGCCTTGTATTGATCGTCTTTGCTAACAAGGTGATTGAGCGTATCTTCAATCGGTTTGCTGCTGGTGAATTTATCAGCAGTGATTCCCATTGCTTCGATTTTCTGCTCAGCTTCTGCCAGCGAGATGCTAGGGATTTTACGGGAGTTGTTAAAGGATTTCTTTCCCTTCACTCACGCCTTCCACACTGTAATTGCGCTTGGTTCTTGAATAGGTGAAGTAATCATCTGCATCGATATCCGAGTGTCCGAAGACCATCTCACCAGTTTTGACTTTCATCATGGTGATGTTGTCTTCAATAGTCCCCAAGGCCCAGTTGGTCCCTAGTAATCCACCAGATTGAACCGCTTCTTTGAGTTCAATTGAACCTTTAGCAACTGAATTTCTGAGGACCCCTTCTTTACCGACCGTGTAGTTATTAGCACCATTTTGAGAGGAATAAACGAGACCTGCCGCTTTGGCTTTGTTACCAGTGATTTCAGCGTCAACGTAAGCTTTTTCAACGACACCTTTCCAGTTCTCACCAAGGACACCCGCTAGATAGCCTCCTCTATTACCTGCAGCGTGCAGTTTCCCGATAAAGGCAACATTACTGACTTTCCCACTGCCATCAATTTTATTGACAATTCCTGCTACGTCATTGTTCCCGACAACACTTCCTGTTACTTTAACGTTCTCGACAGTTGCATTGTTTTTGATGACACCTGCGATTGGGGCTACTCGATCTGTCCCAGGTAGGTCAATATTGACATTTTCAAGCAAGAGATTCTTAACCGAGCCACCTTCGATGTTCCCAAATAATGGTCTTGTAATGTTATGGATGGCAAATGTATTTCCATCCGCACTTTCCAAAATTCCCTTGAAGGCATTGGTCACATAGGATTTCCCTGCTGGCTGGACATTAGCCACATTCATATTGCTACCCAGTTTAAAGGTACCAGTCGGATTGGCTTGCATGGCTTTTACAAGTTCGTTGAAATTGTAGTAGACATCACCTTCATGTGCTTTTGGTTTCGCAATATAGTGGACATAGTCCTCACTGAACTGGTTGTCCGCAGTCCGTTGGATGAGATCAGGAGCTTTGGCTGTTACTTTGTAGAGGGTCGTGCCATCTACCGTCACTTCTTCAATTTTATCAACGGCTAGTTTTGTGACCTTATTATCATGGGTGGTAACCTTTAAGTAGTATGGCTTCGCATCAGACGGTGTTTCAGTCAAGAGACTGCTATCCGTCTCAAGTCCTTGGTCATCCACACTAATCAGACTGGTTTCCTTGATGTTTTTGATTTCAACTTTTTTAAGATCAATCCTCAACGGTTCTTCCTTGAGAACTTCTTCTTCATCCCCATTTCCACGATCATAGACCATGGTCGTTGCGAGCGTATAATCCTTGTAATAGTCTAAGTCTGCTAAGGCAACTGCTAAATCAGTCTCTGAAAGGGGCAGAGTTTTAACCACTTGATCGCCCTTTTTCAATACTGCCTGGATAGACTTGATGGTCACACCCTCTGGTTTGTCCAAATGATAAGTAGCTTTAGCACTGCGCTTCAACACTTCCTGATCAAGATTGTCAAGGTCAAGGTTGGCTTATCTAATTCCTTTGTTCCTTTTTTAATGATTTGATCTTGCGCTTGTTCTACCACTTCTTCGGAAATCGTAGGAGCATCCGCCGTTTTGACCCCCTTTAATGGTCTTATAGACCTTGGTGATTTTCTTCTTCCCATTTTTACCGGCTTGAGAAACCGTTTCTGATCCTTTTAGCAAGGTGGCATCTTGTTCGGTTACCGTCTTAAATGGAATTTCCTCAAAAGCAACTTCCTCTGTTTTGGCCTTCAATCGCCTTGGTCCCACGACTAATTTTTTCTGTCACAGGAGCTTTTACCGTTTCAGTTGTCGTGCTGAGGGGCTCCCAATCTTTCTCGCCATTGACCGTCTTATAAACACGGCGAATTTCCTGGCTACCGGCCTCACCTTTCTGAAGAAGGCTTTCTTCATCGGTGTAACGATTGGCATCCGTTACATACTCTGTTTCATATGGAAGGATTACCGTTTCTGTCTCTGTTACTGTCCCTTCCGTTACTTGATAGGTTGGGTTCTCTGGTTGAATAGGAGCTTCGCCGACATGGCCTTCTTCTTGTGTCCCTTTGGCTTCCACCACACCTGTATAGGCTGGGTTCTCTGGTTGAACAGGAGCTTCTCCGACATGGCCTTCTTCCTGTGTTCCCTTAGCTTCCACCACACCTGTATAGGCTGGGTTCTCTGGTTGAACAGGAGCTTCGCCGACATGGCCTTCTTCTTGTGTTCCCTTAGCTTCCACTACGCCTGTATAGACTGGATTCTCTGGTTGAACAGGAGCTTCACCGACATGACCTTCTTCTTGTGTCCCTTTGGCCGTTACAACTGGAGAAGGATTGGGTTGAGGGGTTGGTTGGGCATCTTCTTTTGTGCCGACAGCAAGAATTTGTGAAACTGGTTCTTTAGTGATCTTACTTTCAACTACTCTGCGAACTTCTTGTCCATCTACCACACTCACTTCCGTCAATATGGTCCTCTCCCCATTTTGGCCAGCAGTCAGCACCTTGGTTTGCCCTTTGGCTAATGTAGGATCAGCTTGGTGGACGGTTTCAAATGGCACAGGCTCAGTAGAGACTTCCAGGCTTGGTTTTTCAACTTGAGGAAAGGCTGGAGCGACTTCTGGGGTCACACGCGCTTGTGGTTCCACTGGTAGAATCCCTGTACTTGTTTTGATCGTTCCTTCTACAGAAGTTTTCGTTTCCTGCATTGTCTTTGGCTCTTGTAAGCTCGTCTTTTGGACTGACGGGTAGCGCAGATAACCAATATATTCATAGCCGTCAATTTGAATCACGCCATTTGCAAGATCTTTGCTCGATGCGATCGCAAGATCCTGATTATAGGCGCGCAAAACTTGATTTTGTAGGGCTGCGACTTCAACTGGAAGTAGAAGACTTTGTCCCATGGCTCCAATCAAAAGGACGCCCATGACCTTCTTCCGGTGCTTTTTAGAGAGTAAGAGGACCGCAAAGGAAGCAGTGGCTAGACTTAACCCAAAAAGGGCGACTTCCTGACTTCCTGTTTGAGGAAGAACTGGCTGAGTTGTTTCCTTCTTCTTATAGACGAGATAGAAAGTATCTTCATTTTGATATGCTTCAGGGATTGCATGAATCACCTGTGCCTTTTCTTCAGCAGTTAGCTCTTCTTCTGTCACATATCCTAAGTGCACATTAGCAGATAAGGTCACCTGATCTGCTTGGACAGGACGAGCTCCTAACAAGCTTCCTCCTAATAAAAAGGCTCCAATGGCCACCGGACCAACACCAACAGATAATTTCCGAATCGAATATTTGGTCTTCTTTTCAAAAAATTGTTTTGCTTTTTTCATCCTAAAATTCCTATATAGTAATATTCAAACCTCAGGTCAGAGCCTTATTTTATATGGAGAAGGAAAATAGTTTCCGAAAACAAGGAACTTCCCGAGATTTTTTACCTTCACCTATCTTATCTTTTTTCTTCCATTTTAGCAAGCACTAAAACTCAAAAAAATAAACCGTTTTCTTTATAGGAAGAAAGCAACACAAAAAAACGCCTCGAAAGGCGTTTGTATCATAGTTCTATTTATAAGGATTGGTACAAATCATTGTATCGTTGACTAGCCGTATCCCATGAGAAGTCACGCGTCATAGCTTGCTCTTGGAGACCATACCAAGCCTGTTTGTCATTGTAGTAGACAGCCAAGGCTTCATCAACTGCCCAGTTAAACCAATAGCCAGACAAATTATTGAAGCTAAAGCCTGTTCCACTTCCATCAACAGCATTATACGGTTGAACCGTATCACGAAGTCCGCCGACTTCATGCACCAAAGGAAGGGTTCCATAACGCATGGCCATCATTTGAGAAAGACCACACGGTTCAAAGCGGCTTGGCATCAAGAAGACATCTGACGCTGCATAGATTTCTTGAGCCAATTGGACATCAAATGTGATATTCGCTGAAAGTTTGTCTGGGTAGGCTTGACCAAACCAAGCAAAGGCATTTTCAAATCCAGGATCTCCTGTACCGAGCAAGACAATCTGAATATCCTTTTGCAAAAGTTGATGCAACTCTTCTACCACAACATCAAAACCTTTTTGACGTGTCAAACGAGAGACGATCCCAAACAAAGGAACATCATCGCGAACAGGTAGACCAACACGTTCTTGAAGAGCTCGTTTGCTAGCTGCTTTACCTGAAAGATCTGAGAGACTGAAGTGATACGTCAAGAGTGGATCCGTTTCAGGATTATACAGATCCGCATCAATCCCGTTAACAATTCCGGTCACCTTGCCAGACTCCATTCGAAGGATCTGATCCAAGCCACAACCATATTCAGCAGTCATAATCTCTTGCGCATAGCTAGGAGAAACGGTTGTTACACGGTCAGCATATAGAATACCAGCTTTCATCCAGTTCAGGCAATCATTCCACCGAAGCGTTCCATCTGCATAGCGTTCAAATCCAACTCCGAATAGGTCCCACAACATTCCTGGGTCGAACTGACCTTGGAATTCCAAATTATGGATGGTCAACACTGTCTTAATTCCATGATAAGCTTGAATCCAACGATATTTTTCCTTCAGCAAGAAAGGAATCATCGCTGTATGGTAATCATGGGCATGAAGAACATCTGGAATGAAGTCAACCCGTTCCATCGTTTCTAAGGCCGCGAGCTGGAAGAAGGCAAAGCGTTCGCCATCATCAAAGTCACCATACACATGGCCTCTAAAGAAATAGTGTTGGTTATCAATAAAGTAAAAGGTGACTCCATCGCGCACAATGCGTTTCACACCAACATATTGACTTCTCCAGCCAACCTTGGTCTCAAAATGCAAGACATCTTCGATTTGATCTCCAAACTTGGCCTCTACCATATCATAGTATGGGAGGATCACGCGCACATCATGACCACTTTTCGCTAAGGATTTAGGAAGAGCGCCAATAACGTCTCCCAAACCACCTGTTTTAGAAAACGGTGCTCCTTCAGCTGCAACAAATAATAGTTTCATTAGACAATATCCTCTGTAACAATCGTTCCTTTTTTAACCACGACAGGTGCTTCTTCTGTCCCACGAATCGTCACACCAGCAGCCACTTCGACACCCCTTATCCAGGATGGCATGTTCGACGATTGCATTTTCATGAATCACAACACCAGGGAAAAGAAGACTACTGCGGACTTCTGAACCTTGATGAAGGTGTACCCGACGTGAAACAACGGAGCGTTCAACGGTTCCTTCTACAATACTACCCGAAGCAAATTGAGACGTTTTAATATGTGAAGTCTTGGAATAATACGTTGGTTCTTCATTCTTCACTTTCGTATACACCTTTTTGATTTGGTGAAAAGAGCTTCATGAATTTTTGGTTTTCCAACATATCCAAGTTTGCATGGTAGTAGGATTCAACTGAATGAATATTTGGCTAGGTAGCCTGTATATTCAAAGGCAAAAGCATTGTATTCCACCGCCAAATCACGCAAGATATAGCGCAATTTTTGTGGGTATTCTTTCTTAGCTTCTTCTTCTATTTTTTCAATCAACCAAGGAGTATCCACAATAAAGACATCTGTTGACATGTTGTAGACTTCATCAGGATCCTTGCCATCAAAAAGTTTTTGCTCCGTAACATGGTCTGTTTCATCAATCTGTCAAGACAGCATTCACTTCAGAGATATTTTGAAGATGCAACTTTTTATAAACCACTGTAATCGGACGATCAATGGTATTATGAAGGTGGAAAACTCTGATTGAGGTCAATATTCATCAAAACATCACAGTTTAAAGCAACTGTTTGGTTGGAACCAGACCGTTTCAAATAGGTCAATAATTGTTGGTAGTATTCTGGCCCTACCGTTGTATTTTCAACTGGAGTATTATAGATTCCGAGGTAATAGTGGCTCAATAAAGTAGACAAGCCCCACTCACGACCTGAACGAATATGGTCAAAGACCGAACTAATATTTTCTTGTTGGAAAATCCCAAAAACACTACGAATACCAGCATTTGCAAGACTAGACAATGGGAAGTCAATTAAGCGGTATTTCCCATCAAACGGTAGGGATGCTACCGGACGATGGCTAGTCAAAGTGGACATATCATGATACCCAACTGTATTTCCTAAAATGGCTGAATATTTATCAATCTTCATCTGTTGCTACCCCCACTTTTTCATTGTAACCGACAACTTGTACTTCCTCTGTTCCATCAATCACGACACCTTCTGCAATGACTGCACCTTCCCCGATAATCGCGCGTTTCACGACAGCTCCTTTACCGATAATGGCATTGCTCATCACGACAGCATCTTCGACAACTGCTCCTTCACGAACTTGAGCTTCTGTTGATAAGATGGAGTGTTTGACTGTACCGTCTACCGAAACAACCATCGACGACAAGAGAATCTTCGATGTGAGCATGTTCCCCAAAGAAGTTTGGTGGAGAAATGAGGTTGCGTGAATAGATTTTCCAGTGACGATCGCGACTATCCAAGGCATTATTTGGATCGATATATTCCATATTGGCTTCCCAAAGAGACTCAATCGTACCAACGTCTTTCCAATAACCATTGAATTCATAAGCATAAACACTTTCGCCTGATTCTAGATAAGTTGGAATGACATTTTTACCGAAGTCTGACATATCGATATCACTCTTTTCAGCAGCAACCAACATATTGCGCAGACGAGCCCAGTCAAAGATGTAAATCCCCATGGAAGCCTTGGTGGATTTTGGTTCAGCTGGTTTTTCTTCAAATTCGACAATCCGATTATTGGCATCTGTATTCATGATTCCAAAACGGCTTGCTTCCTTCAAAGGTACATCTAGGACGGCAACAGTCAAGCTTGCATTATTATCCTTGTGTGCTTGAAGCATGTCATCGTAATCCATCTTGTAGATGTGGTCCCCAGATAGAATCAAGACATATTCCGGATTGATGCTATCGATATAGTCGATGTTTTGGAGAATCGCATGACTAGTTCCTTCGAACCACCGATTTCCTTCACTAGCTGAATAAGGTTGGAGAATAGACACACCCGTATTGATTCCATCCAAGCCCCAGCTGGAACCATTCCCAATATGGCTGTTAAGGGCAAGTGGTTGGTACTGTGTAATCACACCAACATTGTGAATTCCTGAGTTGGCACAGTTTGAGAGAGCAAAATCGATAATCCGATAGCGCCCACCAAATTGAACCGCAGGTTTTGCGATGTTTTTGGTTAATTTTCCAAGACGTGTTCCTTGCCCACCGGCAAGAATTAAAGCGAGCATTTCATTCTTCATTGACTACTTCCTCTTTTTAAAGCTTGGACTCCCTTAGAGTCAACCGATCATCATTTTTTATCTGATGTTTTAGATTTCGTTTTGCGAACCTTCCGTTTCACCTTCCAAATGCTAGCCCCTAAAGCCGGCAAAGTAAAGGTCAAAGTTTGTTCATAATCCTTCCACAGTCCATCTTGAGACTGAACTGTCGGATTGTGCTCTTTCCAGACACCTCCCCATTCTTCTAATTCTGTATTCCAAATTTCTTCATAGACCGCTGATACAGGCACACCAATCGTAAAGTCCTTGCGTTCTACTGGTGCCATATTGAAAACGCACACCAAAAGATCGCCCTTACGATTTTTCCGGACCATAGACAAGACGCTCTGATCCCGGTTATCTGCATCAATAATCTCTAAGCCATCAAAGCTATCATCAATCTCCCACAATTCCTTGTGTTCTTTGTAGAAATGATTGAGCTGAGAAGTGAAACGACGCATCTTAGCATTCATTTCATCCTCTAGATTGCCCCATTCCAGTTGCTCTTCTGACTTCCATTCCAAAAATTGACCAAATTCCGAACCCATAAAGAGTAATTTCTTACCTGGATGGCAAATCTGATAGGTCAAAAGGTTACGGAGTCCAGCAAATTGATTGTACCGATCTCCCCACATCTTGTGCATCAAACTCTTCTTACCATGCACCACTTCATCATGTGAAAAAGGTAGTAGGAAATTTTCAGAAAATGCATACATATAACTAAAGGTTACCAGATTAAAGTCAAATTTCCTGTAGACCGGGTCTTCCTCATAGAATCGGAGAATATCATTCATCCAACCCATATTCCATTTATAGTCAAAACCAAGACCACCTTCTTCTTCAGGGCCTGTGATCTTTTGACCAGCAGAACTTTCTTCTGCAATCATCATAACATCTGGGTGTTCGTTCTTGATAATCGCATTCAAACGTCTAAGGAAATGAACGCCCTTCATAGTTGAGGTTTCCCCCATCAATATTTGGTGTCCATGGACCACTATCGTAATCAAGATAGAGCATATTGCTCACAGCATCGACCCGAATTCCATCTAAATGATAGGTGTCAATCCAAAACTTCAAACTAGAAATCAAGAATGACTGTACTTGATTCTTTCCTAAATCGAAGTTCAAAGCTCCCCATCCGTAGTTATGGGCCCGATGTTCATCCTGGTATTCAAAGGTTGGTGTTCCATCATAATAAGCCAAGGCATCATCATTGATAATGAAATGACCAGGTACCCAATCCACGATAACACCGATATTATTGAGATGACATTCTTCCACGAAGTCTTGAAACTCTTCTGGACTACCATAAGTCTGTTCGAGTGCAAAATAACCCATGAGCTGATATCCCCAGCTCAGTCCCAATGGGTGGGCCATAACTGGCATAAATTCCACGTGAGTGTAGTTCATCTCAACCAGATAAGGAATCAGTTCTTCTTTTAGTTGTTTAAAGGTATAGGAACTGTGATCTTCATTTCGTTTCCACGATCCTGCGTGCACCTCATAGATATTAACAGGTCGTTCCTTAAAACCAAGCTTTTTACGGCGTGCCCTCCAAAGACCATCTTTCCAGTTTTTCTCTGGGATGGTCTTAATAATAGATCCTGTATTGGGTCTCTTTTCCATCCATAACGCTAGAGGATCAATTTTTTGTACCTGATGACCATTTTGTCGCGTCACCAAGTACTTGTATATATCTCCCTCTTTTGCATCGGGACAGAAGACTTCCCAGACGCCTCCTTCATTACGAACCATTGGAATTCTACGGGCTTCCCAATCAGTGAAATCACCAATCAGATCAACAGCCTGTGCATTTGGAGCCCATACACGGAAGGTGTAACCTTCTTGATCTCTTCGAACTCTTTGTGAGCTCCTAAGTACTCTTGAAGACGGAAATTATCCCCTCTTCCAAACGTCCATAAGTCTGTGCTTCTATCCATAAACTCACCTCTTTATATTTTTGAAAGCGTTTTCTACATGTTTTTATTTTACTATAAACTCACTTAATTTTTCAAGTTGATTCCTGTAAAATCATGTAAAAATTATCAGGAAAAATTTTTTTTTCATTTTCTTTCCCGAACCTTTTACTTTCGTTCCTTCGCTTTTCCTCCTAATCTTACTTACGATTATACTATATATCTGAGGAAAATTTAAAACAAAAAAACCGAACATCCCTTACTCAATATTTTTTTATTACTAACTAGTTTGATTACGAATAAAATGAAACATTTTTTCTTGTATAGTAAAAATCATATAAGAAAAGACTAAGACAGAATTGTCTTAGTCTTGTTCAACTCTTAGTCTACATTCACATATTCTTTTGAAAGTTCAAGAACTTCTTCCATTGTTGAACATTCAGTCAGAGCACGGTTAGCGTATTCTTGCATTTTAGCAGTGTCCAATTTCTTCATCAAGCTACGTGTACGAAGGACAGATGTAGCTGACATAGAGAACTCATCCAAGCCCATTCCGACAAGAAGTGGAACAGCAGTTTGGTCACCAGCCATTTCACCACACATACCAGCCCATTTACCTTCAGCGTGAGCCGCTTTGATCACATTGTTGATCAAACGAAGGATAGATGGGTTATATGGTTGGTAAAGGTATGAAACTTGTTCGTTCATACGGTCAGCAGCCATTGTGTATTGGATCAGGTCGTTTGTACCAATTGAGAAGAAATCAACTTCTTTAGCAAATTGGTCAGCAAGCATAGCTGCAGCAGGGATTTCAATCATGATACCTACTTGGATATCATCTGCAACAGCAACCCCTTCAGCAACCAATTTAGCTTTTTCTTCTTCGAGAATTCCTTTAGCCGTACGGAACTCAGTCAACAAAGCAACCATTGGGAACATGATCCGCAATTTACCGTGAACAGATGCACGAAGCAAAGCACGCAATTGTGTACGGAACATTTGGTTACCCGTCTCAGAAATAGAGATACGCAAAGCACGGAAACCTAAGAATGGGTTCATTTCTTTAGGAAGATCGAAGTAAGGGAGTTCTTTATCCCCACCGATATCCATTGTACGAACGACAACAGGTTTACCGTTCATACCTTCAAGAACAGCTTTGTATGCTTCGTATTGATCATCTTCAGTTGGGAAGTCTTGAGAATCCATGTACAAGAATTCTGTACGGTAGAGACCAACAGCTTCTGCACCGTTATCATTTACACCTTCAACGTCTTTAGGTGTACCGATGTTAGCAGCCAATTCGAAATGTTTTCCATCAGCAGTCACTGTTTTCGCATCTTTAAGGAGAGCCCATTCAGCTTTTTGTTTGGCATAAGCTTCACCAGCTGCTTTGAACTCTGCAATTTGTTCTTCAGTAGGGTTGATCACCACTTCACCAGTGATCCCTGAAACAGCTAAAACATCGCCATCTTTGACAAGTTCTGTGATGTTATTTGTACCAAGAACAGCTGCGATTTCAAGTGTACGAGCCATGATAGCTGAGTGACTTGTACGTCCACCGATATTCGTAACAAAAGCTTTTACATACTTTTTGTTCAACTGTGCTGTATCAGATGGAGTCAAGTCATGCGCTACAACGATCGCTTCTTCATTGATAGAAGCAGGGTTTGGCAATTTCTTACCAAGCAAGTTGGCAAGGACACGTTTGGTAACGTCACGAATATCTGCTGCACGTTCTTGCATGTAAGGATTGTCTTCCATTCCTTCAAAGATCGCAATGAACATGTCAGTGACTTCTTTCAAGCCAGCTTCTGCATTGATTTTTTTCGTACGAATTGTTTCTTTGATCTGACCAATCATTTCAGGGTCAGCAAGAACCATCATATGCGCATCAAAAACTTGTGCTGCTTCTTCACCAAGGCTTGCTACTGCATTCTCCCGAATAAGAGAAAGCTCGTTTTGTGAAGCTTCAAGAGCTGCATCCAAACGAGCTTCTTCTGCACTTGTATCTTCGACTGAAACAGTCTCAAATGATAAGTCTGGTTGAATGAGCAAATATGCCTTAGCAACGGCAACACCGTCAGATGCTGCAATTCCTTTTAGCATTTTTTTGTCATATTTTTAAGCCAATCCTTCTTTAGTCATTGTTTCTGAGATAGCTACGATAGCATCATCAGCGTCAGCACCTTCTGCAGAGATTACAACGTCAGCACCTTGACCAACACCAAGGCTCATAACACCCATGATTGATTTCAAGTTAACTGATTTACCTTTGTATTCAAGAGTGATGTCTGAAGCAAATTTGCTTGCAGTTTGAACCAACAAAGTTGCTGGACGTGCGTGGATACCTGTTTCTGCCACGATGTGGAAATCTTTAGAAGCCATAATTGGACTCTCCTTTTTAAAAAAATAGTTTTTGAGCTACCTTTTGATAACCCTTACAATTTGGTATTATATCATCTTTTGAAATATTTTTCAAGATTTTTATCACTGACTTACAGAAAAAAAGACTGCGAAAAAAATCGCAATTTTAGATACATTTTAACAGCTATTTCTGAAGAATATAGAAACATACCTTTTCAATTTTCTACTATTTAAATGGTCAAATTTTCCTCTATTTTTCAATGATTTTAGCTTTTTTTCAAACCACAGGATATTGATTTATAAGAATATTATTCCTAGTTAAAGATGCTTTAGAAACCTATTCCTATCCTCTTTTTTTTGAAATACGCATCCTTTTCACTAAACCACAATATATTGTGGTCTAAAAACACCATTCCATATCTTTGCACAATATTTAGTTAAATTTTGTTGACAAGTAACTGGAATTTGTTTATACTGATTACAGATTTATATTTCGATAGGAGAACGGAAAAGAAATGGTAACCATTTATTCAAAAAATAATTGTGTTCAGTGCAAAATGACGAAGCGATTCCTTGATAGCAATCACGTAGAATACCGCGAAATTAACTTAGACGAACAGCCACAATTTGTAGAGCATGTTAAGAGCCTCGGTTTCAACGCTGCTCCAGTTATTCAAACACCAGATGAAGTATTTTCTGGTTTTCAACCAGCTAAGTTGAAAAAACTTTCTTAATAAACACAGTATTTTTCTTGAATAAGGTCTAGCGTTAGCAACCTAACACTAGACTTTTTACTTGTAAAGAGAGGACTTCTCCTCTTCATTTTTTTGAACTAGAAAAGGATTATTATGGGATTAAAATCTCTTGAAGATGTGACGTATTTTCGTCTTAATAATGAAATCAACCGTCCAGTAAACGGCCAAATCATGCTTCATAAGGATAAAGAAGCTTTGGATGCTTTCTTTAAAAGAAAAATGTTGTACCAAATACTAA